>ERZ1034363.29-NODE-29-length-93991-cov-5.987446_pt1 | contig 93991 bp, 136 predicted proteins | sample MGYA00520616_ERZ1034363 | MGnify/ENA primary metagenome ERZ1034363 (study PRJEB33736, sample SAMEA104284506) | Azolla filiculoides | biome: Urban; feature: Water surface; material: Ditch water | place: Netherlands | collected 2015-10-28 | depth 0-0.1 m ...
TCTTGTTGCCGCGACCGAACCACGCACCAATCTGCTCGGGGTCGTCGGTGGCGTCGAGGAAGCCGTGGGGACAGGCCGGGAACTTGAACCCGGGAACGACCGGAAAGATTTTCCAGCCACGTGCCAAAAGGGCCTTTGCGGTTTCGGTGGTCATGATATGCACTCCTTTGCAGTTGATGGACCAGTTCTACACTCTATACCCTAATTTTACCACTCAAATAAGGTTTGTCAATCACTTTTTGAGAAAAAGTTTCGCCTCGTCTGCTCGACGGAAGATCAACTCACGGACTGCTCGACCATTTTGATAGACCCACTGATCGAACTCCCCTGCAACCAATTGCAGGTGGCCAGCCCGTAGGTGCTTCAATAGGTCGGAGTCCAGCCAGTGGCCACCGTTGACATCAGAGGCCCTGCCGATGGCGGCTTGGTGTGCCCAGCAGGCAAGGGCGTCCCACTGGTTCTGGAGCAGTGGCCCGAGGGCGAGCTTGACCAGCAGGGCATCGACCTGACTGAGTTCGATGTCGATCTTCAGTGGATGGTCGTCTGAGTGCTTGGTGATGAGGTTGGTGGCGGCTTTGCTGTGCTTGCTCATGGTCACAATCCGTGGCTGTCCTCATCCCATTCGACAGCGGGCTTGTCCACGGGTTTGAAGCTACGGCTCGGCACATCCCAGCGCATCTTCGAGAAGTCGATGCCCTCCGGCACGTGGATCACCGCCACGTTTTGACTGTAGCCAAGGTTGGGCTCGGCTCCGGTGGCTCCGAGGAATTCACCAGTAACGGTGCTGTAGACGGCGTAGTAGTTCATGACGGTCTCAAGGTAGAAGTTTGGTTTCAGCAGTGCGGCGCTTGACCAGCCCGGGCAAGACGCGGCCACCGCCACGGACCCACTTCATCAACTCCGCCTTGGCACCTTCCCAGTCGCTGACATTGAGCTTGCGGCGCAGCGTGCTGGTCTGCAACCGCCCCGAACCGAGATTGTAGGTGAAGTCCGCCACAGCACAAAAGGCTCTCCAGTTACCGCCCATCACGGCCTCAGCAAATAGCCGTGGGCAGAGGCGGATGACGGCCTGAGCGGATTGGCTGCTGAGTTCCCATAGGAGCAACTGCTCGGCCCGCTCCTTGGTGATCGGGTGGTCTTGCAGGGTGACGCGCCTGCCGTCCTCGTAGTAGGTGCTGCCGTACCCAATGGTCGGGATGCCAGCAGGGCAGAGGTACGGGGCTAGGCGCAGCCCCTCAAACAGCTTGCACAGAGCGACCGCAAGAGTGAGGTCCATCAGCCATCTCCATTGGGCCAGATCACGCGAGGCCGCGCTTACTGAGGGTGCGGTCGAGGAACCAATAGTTCAGGGTGCCGCTCACCAGCGCCGACATGTCAGCGGTCATCATGGTCTTGAACACCTCCACCGGAGGCATTCCGTGCAGCCATGCGTTCCATGCCAGCCATCCGTGGATGAACGACCACATGAACAGAATCCAGTAGGTGACGATGGGTCGCACGCTGGCCGACAACGAAGCCACCCAGCCTCCAGCCGCCTTGACCATCTCCGTTTGCTGGTCGAGCACGGACTTGAGGGCACCCACCACGCCTTCGTCAATGGCCATCTGGTGCTGGGCACCAATCTCGTTCAGCTTCTGGGCACCACGCTGAGCCTCAAGCTCACACTGCTTCCCGAACATGGCGAGTTCGTGCTCGCGTTCGTTCTTCTTGTCCAGCCACTTCAGGAACTCCGGGGCCAGACGGAAAATGCCCCCGAGTAGGGAGCCGAGGATTCCTCCTCCAAGCAGGTCAAGCATGGTCTACTCCTTAGTACATCAAAACCAGAGCCGCCACCAAAGGTGGGGCCACAACAACCAGAACATCACTGGGCTTCCTCTTGGAACGTGAAGGGAATCTTGGGAAGCGAGTGCAACATGCCGGGTCCATTCGGGCAGGTCTCACAGCGAGCCGTGAAGTGTTTGATGTATGCCTCAAGGCTGATGATGTGCTGCTGCATCTGGGCATTCTGCCGCCGCATGGCGTCCAACATCTCATGGAGTTCGGCCTGTTGGTTGCGGACGGTGTGTAGGTCGTCAGCCAGTTGCTTGTTCTGCTTTAGCAGGGCCTCCATGTTGTCGCTCTGAATCTTCGACACCGAGGTCACGACATCCATGTTGACCTTGCGCGTGTTCATCCAGATCGTGACCAGCACAAAAAGGGCGACTAGCGCCAAAGTGAATACGGAAGAATTGGCACCCAACAAGGATGCCAGAAGGGTGCCTACTTCAGCCATTTTGCCCTCTGATACAAAAAACCGATCATGAACGAGTAGAGGTTTCCAACCCCTATGAAAAGTGCGCCCCAGTCATCGGCATGGTTGTGTGTGAGCAGGCCGGACATGCTCATCCACACCCAGAATGTCCCGGCGATAAACGCCGCTGCGATGCGGGTAAGTTCAAACTTCGGGTGCCACCACAGCACCCAGAACTGGACGGCTCCGATGTATAGGAGGAACGCCCCCCAAAACTGTCCGGGCCGCACCTGCCTCATGACCTCAGAGAGTCCTCCCCCGAGGAGAATCGAGAGTCCAGCCAACAGCAGGGCCAGCGCCGAGCAAATCTCGACCACGCGGGCATCCCGTGGTAAAAGGTTAGGAAGTTTCATTTTTCTCTACGGAGGGCCGCGTAAACAAACGCCAACATAACGATGGTGTTGAAGATGGTCCAGAGGAAACTGATGAACTTCGGCTCATCGTCAGAGGTGCCACCCTCGATGACGTGTGTAACCCACCACGAAGTCTGGGTGATAAGCAGGAGGGTCGCGCTGACTACTCCAATCACCATCAAGTTACGGGCCGCTGGGTTGGTGGTGTTGTTCGCACGGAATCCGCACGCCAATAGCGCGGCCAAGGCCATGATAATGGGTATGAACTCAAATACGTGCGCCAGCATGACAACACCTCCAAAGCAACCAGATGCTTCGGATTCTACCTACGTGAAGACTTCAGAGCCAGCTTGTCTTAGGTGGTCTTGGCGTCAACGGCTTTCATCTGCTTGGCCAGTTTGTTGGCCCATGCCCTGCCGGGGGCGCCACCCCCTAGCAACCACGCGATGTACCCGGCGCTGTCCTTGCCCCAACCCTCGCCCTGCTTGTCCACCTCGTGGCGGGTCATGCTGTGCAACTGATTGCAGGATCAGGACTGGTTGGGCTGCTGGTACGCTGGATTCACGCCCGGGTCGGTGCCCACTGGACCAGCGGGTAGGCTCAAGTACGGGGCGGTCCAGATCGTGGTGGTCTGGGCTACAGCCTGTGCCAACACCGTCTGAAGTTCTTCCTTGGTGACAGCAGCCAGCACGTTGTCGTGCAGTACCCAAGTCGTGGTCTCACCAGCAGCCATGGCCGCGATGTTGCGAGCTATGCGCCCTTGGGAGGCTTCGTTGGCGTCAAAGGTCTTGCCATTGTGCACGATGTGCAGGTTGTCGAGTTGCAACTGGCGGCTGGCCTTGGCGTCCATCAGCAGAATTTCCACCGGGTCGGAATAGTCCGGGGTCGGGGCGTTGCCCTGCTGAACCCATTGCAAGTATGCCACGGTGTCGGGGTGGTCCACGGCCTGCGCGGGCATGACCTGCACGCCATCACTGGTGCGTTTGACGATTCCGGCCTTGATGTAGATGGTGTAGCTCATGGTCAGACTCCTGCTGGCGGCGGATCAACCGGTCGCGTGTCGTAGATAGTGGGCTGGTTTCCAGACTCCACCCACGAGTTGTAGGCGACGAAATCAGGGTCTTCAGCGGACTGGCAGGGTGCTACTTGAACCCCATCGGAGTCCCGCAGCACCACGCCCTCGTCAAGAATGATTGTGTAGCTCATCAGTAGTCGGTCTCAAGGTAGACGTTAACCATGTCGATGGCCACCACGCCCGACGTAGCGTTGTTGGTGCGCCAGAAGCGTGGCCCCATCAGGGTGGTGGAAGCCGGGGTCTGCGTACCCACCACGGTGGGCGTCAGCGTACCCTCGGCCACGAATGCTGTTCCGACGCGCTCCAGACGGTAGTACACGACGCCGTTGGCGCTTGGAGGGGCGTACAGCGTGAGTTCGTACAAGGGTCCGTTAGTGGTACCTACCGCTGTCATCGGCGGGAAGTTCGTACCCAAGGCGATAGCGGCCTGCGCTGCCGATCCACCGTACACAAGGTACAACTGCGTGGAGTCCGTGGACAACTGGGCGACACCGATGCTGTTGGTCAGCGTGCTGGCTTCGACGTTGGTGGGAGCGGCGACGGTTGAGGACAGCCCCATGAACGCCCGCTGACCAGCACCCACAGCAGCCGTACTGTCGGAAAACGCGAACCGGTTGGAGAAGAAGAACCCGCCAAGCCCAGCACCGTCCCCGGTGGTGAACTGCGCCACAGTGGCATAAGCCCCGCACAGGGAGCCCACCGCATTTGACGCGACGTATCCGAGTCGGCGTGTCCGCGCCATCAGATTGGTGGTGGCCACGGTACGGGCGGTCACGTTTCCCAAGGCTGTAAAGGCACCGAAGCCGTTGACACCGGGGACCGTGGTGGCGTTGCCGGGAGGGTTCCACGACGCGATCTTCTGACGCCACATGGAGGGCTGAAGGATGGCGTCCATATTGGACGGCCCGACGATTGCAGCCATCACGCGGCTGGCGACGGACTTGCCGAATACCTTGACGTGCCCTGTCGGAGGCACCGTGGGGGCGGCGTTGGCCGTCAGCAGGAGGTCTCCTCCGTCCACACTGACGTTGGCGGCAGCAGCAAAAGCCCCGCCATTGTTGTACTGCACGTCGCCGGTATTTCCTGCGGGAGTCGCGCTCACCGCCAGATTACCAGCCCCCAACAGAGAGCTACCGTTGACGGTCTTAATGTTGGTGCCCGACACCAGAGCGGCTTGGTAACCTGCGGAGGCGTGGTTGCCCCAGCCGAAGGCCGTGTTCCAGTTGCCGATCATCGTGTTGGAGATTCCAGACGCTGGGCTGGCCAAGAACACGGGGTCGTCTTCAACCGTCAGGTAGGTCTCGTTCACGAAGGACCAGCCGCCAGCCGTCCACTTGGCGTAGCCGAGGGCCTTGCTGATCGAGGCTTCCTTACCATCCAGTGCCGTCTGAAGGCCGGTCACCGCGCTGATGGGGTGCTGGTCGGCGTCTGAGCGTCCCGACAGGGAGTTGTGGTTGGTGGCGGAGAACGCATCCAGCGTGACGGTGCTGCGATCCGTGACCAGCCGCACGCCAGCGATCTGCACGCGGGCCGAGTTACCAGTGAACGCCGTGCTGGTGTGCACCACGATCTGGTACATCGGCACGTTCTCTGCCAATGGCAGGCCCAGCGCGTCGTAGGCTTCTCCATAGGCCGCATCCAACGTGGAATGGGCCACTCGCCCGAGCACCATCTTGATGGGGCGGCGAATGTCGTTGGTGGCCACCACCCAATACGTGACGTACTTTCCCTCACCGGCATCGGTCAACTGCCACGTCGCACCATTCAACTGGTTGTAGCGAGCCGTGGTCGTGCCAGCGATGAACGGTTGCGTCGAGGGCGCGGCCTCAACGTAGGTGGTGCCGGAGAGGTACAGCACGGTGAGCGAAGCCGAGCCCGACAGTACCTGCTCAAAGAAATTGGCCGGGGACGCGGAATGCACGATGGTGTGCTCCATGTCCTCGTCAGCGATCACCATCGGAGTGGCAAAGCTGAGGTTGACTGCGGAGTCGTTGCTCAGGGTGTAACTCATCGTGCCACCCGAACGCCACATCGCCCCAAAGTTCCGGTGCTGGGCGAAGTGCCACTCCAAGTTGCGGTGGGAGCTATGACGCTCCTCACCGACGATGATGGCCTTCCCGTTGGCCGCATCCCAGTAGATGTAGCCAACCAGCACGTTGTTGCGGATGTCCCCGTTAATTCCGGCGTCAAATAGGTTGCCGCTGGCGTCCATGGCGATGTAGTGACCACCGTCCGTATTGGCGATGGTCAAGGTCTTGCTGGTGGTGATCGTGAGTTCAACACCGTAGCGCCACACCGTGAACGAAGCCCCCACGGGAGACAGCGTAAATGTGCGCGTGGCCTCGTTGAAGGAGATAGTGGAGTCCGTCTGGTTCGGGAACCCCGTCATGTCGTAGGACACCCCGCCCACGGCTTCTCTGGCCACCGGGGCGATGCCAGTTACCTCACTGGCGTCGTGCCCATGCACTGAGGGGGGGTAGGTCGAGGGCTTGTTGGTGATGCCGTCCCACGGGGCAGTTGCCGCGTAGTCTGCGGAGTCTACCGTGCCGTCGTTGTTCGAGTCGTACACGCTCTTGAGCATGTCGGCATTCAGCACATAAGGCAGGGAATTCCACGGCGTTGCGCCGTCACCCACCTTCAGCTTTTTGGTGTCGCGCTCAAGGCCGAACTCACCCTCCATCAGGGTGGGGTTCACCGATGCCCACGTCGCAGAGGTATCCCTCCGCAGTTGGATATTAACCGCCACTTGCGCCTCCGCCATCTAGTGGTGTGCCGCCGCCATAGTTGGTCACGGCAAAACCACCGTCCACATTACCGAGGGCCACCCCAGAAGGGGTGGTTGTCCCGGTTCCAATCAACACCCACGCATTGGGAAGACTCCCAGATTTCCTCCAGACTTCGCCATTGGTTCGCAGATACAGCGAGCCCTGTGGGCGGTCAACCAGAGCCACGGAGGGGTCCGCACTACCCGCGAGGATAGCGGCGTATTCCCCTACCAGAAGCTCATCGACCTCAAAGGCCAGAGATAGCGTCATGGTTAGAACGCGATCAGTTCACGTGCAACGCGCACGTCAGCGGACATCGTGGAAGCCACGCGCAGGCGCAGCACCTGAGCGGCACCAGAACCCGAGACATCAACCGAGAACGTCAGGCCGGTGACCTCGCCCATGCGGAGTTTCGCATAAACGCTGTAGTCAGCGCCAGTCGCATCGGAAGCCGTCGTACCGTTGTGGGTGGCGAGGATTTCCACAACCTGCTTGTTGGTGGCATCGCCAGCGGAGTTGCCTTGAACATGCACAACCCACTTGGCAGCGGCAGCGGTGTCCACAGCCACGCTGTCCACGGTAGTGGCAGCAGTGACGGCCAACGAGGAGGTCTCGACACGGGCACGGCTCAGCAGGGCGTCTTGTTGAGCGGAGGCCAGTTCCAGAGCCGCCACGTCGTCGGCAACCGACTTCAGTTGGGCATCCAGAAGCTGGTCAGCGTTCTTCAGGCTGGTAGCCGTGCTGATGTAGTTGGCCCCACCGACAGCGGTGTACGTGCCATCAGCATTCAGGCCAGCGCCGGATTGAGTCTGGTCAACTTCGGATTGCAGGGCGTCGTCGGCATCGACACGTGCCGTGGTCTCGGCAGAGAGGTCGTCAGCAACGGCCTTGACCTGCGTGTCCAGCTTACCCACAGCGGTTTGCAGGCTGTCGCCCTCGGCCACGTAGTTGTTGCTAGAGTACGTCGGCAGAGTGTTGCCCGCACTGGCCTTGCCGATGAAGGCACGCAGGTAGCCTTCTTCATCGAGGTTCGACTGGTTGGTCAGAACCCAAGCGCCAGCGGCGTTGAAGTTGAAGGTCTTGCCAGCGGAGGTGCCGGACTCGACATACACGTTGTCTCCTGCGGACTCCTGATTGGTGTCCTCGGCAAACGTGCCACTGGCCTTCGTGTAGACATAGACGTTGGGGCCACCGCCACCGGAGATGGCAGCGAACAGCACGCGGTCGCCATCGTCAACGGTAACACCGTCAACAGTGATGGTCTGGCCAGCGGTGCCGGTGGGGACGGACGTGGCTACCAGATTGGCGGCAACGACCGGCTCACGCCAAGACAGACCAGCGGAGAGTTCAGAGTTCAGAGCCAGTTTGGACCAGTTGGCCGCACCAGCACCAGAGACTTTCTTGATGTAGAACTCGCCCGAGGACGTGTCCTGATAGACGGAACCAATGCCAGCGGCACCAGTGTCGCCAGTACCAGCGGGTGCGCCTGCACCAGCCAACAGCGCGGCACCGTTGTGCAGAAAACCGCGTTCGACTTCAAAAAGTTGGAGAGACATGAATTGCTCCTTTAAGTTGCAAGATTACCTACACGAACGGCGTCTACGACAAGCGGTGAAACCTCGGAATTCGTGACCCGCAGAATCATACGCCCACCTATCGAAACTACGTCTAATGTATATGAAATCGGTTCACCGAACATCCCGTAGTGCAGATGCTGCGCCGTGGTGCCGTCATGGAAGGCCATGACCTCACTCATTCTGTACTTTCCAGTGAACGGGTTGGACACCGTGACGATCCACTTACAGGAGCGGATAATCTCCATGTCCACGGACTCCACCTCGATGGTCGAGCCCACATCGCTGGTGACTCGAACCGGCAGCGAAGCACCGGCACCGGGGAGGCCGGGAGTGCCAGAGTTGCCCCGGTCTCCCTTCGGGCCTTTGTCCACGACTTCCAACGTCTGAGGCACCGGGACTTCCACCAGCACGCGCTGGGGGTCGCCCGTGACCACCACGGACATCGGGTCGATGACCTCGACCGAAAGATTGTAGTCGTAGGTGGGATCAGGCACGGGTGACCTCCGGGGTGATCGTGGCCTCGCCCTCAACCAGCCGGGTTACAAACCCTGTGATGTCCTCAAGCTCAAGGTCGTACACGCCGGTCTTGGCAGGCATTCCGGTGGTCTCGGTGGCTTCGGCACGGCAGTTGATCTGGCCGGTGGCTCCGCCGAGCGTGATGCTGCCTTCGTCGGTGGAGAGGTCGAGCAACGCCACCGGGGCGCTGTGTTTTGTACGGACCTGCATCCGGGCCTTGTAGCCGGTGAGGTCAACGGGGGAGCCGAGCGAGTCCTTCCAAGTCAGGTTGAAGACGAAGGTCGCGCCTTGCTCGATGGTAATGTTGTGGATTGCTGCGGCCATGGTCACCTTACCTTATCGGGTGGGCGGTAGCCCTGTGAAGACGGAGTTAGCCGCCATTATAGGGACGCACGCTCCTCCGGGGAACTGCAATTGATTGCACGCTCAATACTTCAGGTGGTTGCGGAGTTCGCAAACCAGCGTGTCGTGCTTCATGCAGCAGGAGTTGCTGTAGGCAATCCTCCAATCCGAGACCGACTGCTCGGACTCAAAGATGAAGGTCTTTCCCTCGACGCCCACCAACGTGGCTCCGTGCATCTTGATGTAGGCGGCTAGGCCCAGTTGGTTGACTGCGATACGCATCTCTCTCTCCTCGTGCAATTGATTGCACTTCAAACGTCTATGACCTCAAGGGTTAGGTTCGGGGCTACGCCCTGAATCAAATCCCCCTTGATGAACACCTTCTGACCGGCGCTGGCCTTACCACGCACCACCACGATGCCGCCGTCGATCAGCGTGCAGACGTGGGTGTCGCCGGAACTCGATGTGACCTCACCAACCACCAGCGGGTCGCTGGGGATGAGGTCGCTGAACATGGAAAATAGGTTAGGCATGGGCTTCCACCTCGATGGTTTGACGCAGGCTGTTGAGTTCTCGGGCCGCGATCTGCACGCCCTTGACCATGCCCTTGATCGACTCGCCGTTGTCAGTGTACCGGATCAGGTTACCGGGCTTGATGATGCCGGTCTCTGGCAGCACCGGCAAGCTCAGCTTGATCGTAGCGACCTTCCCAGTCTTCGACAGGAGTTCGCTGCCCTTCATGCGGGCGGCTTCCGGGCGGGTGATGAGCGAGTCCGTGAACATCGGGGCCAGCGTACCGCCGAGGGTGCCGCTGCGACGGACATGCGCGAGTACGCCCTGCGACACACCAGACACGTACACCCCGTCGTACTGCGGGTACTCCTCCCACTGCACGCTCTCGGTCTCGACCACCGACGAGGGCAGTTCGATGTCTGGGGTGGCGAGCGGCCACTCCCACGGGTACTTGTAGTACCGGGGCTTGACGAACAGCTTCTGCTCGCTTGGGTGCGGGTAGATGAAGGCCCCCACGGACTTGGCGATGGACGACACCGCGTCCTTGTACGTGCCCTTGGTGCTCCAGACGTTGCCCGGGACAAACCAGTCGGTGATGCCCCAATCGACCAGCCAGCCGATGGACACGTTGTTGTCGGTCAGCGCGTTGTTGAACAACTGCTGTGCCGTGGCGTCGTTCTGACTAGAGAAGTTCTTCTGCGGACTGTAGGGGTCGGCAAGGAAGGCCGAGATGCCGCGACCCGAGACCACCACCGAGGCTTTGCCGAACTGACGGCTGCGCGAAACCTTCTCGGCCAGCAACCTGTAGTCCTCGCCGTTGATGCGGGCGCGAAGCTCCACCGGGGAACCCACCACCGAACTGTAGACATCTGGCAGGGCCTGCATCGGGAGTTGCACGCTGAAGCCCCACGTCCACGAGTCCATGTCGATTTCCAGCGACAAGTTGAGCACCGGTAGCTCGATGTCGGGTGACCCGACCTTGAATAGTCTTACTTCATTCATGACGATATATGCCTTCCTGACTGGGATGACGATGGTTTCCCGGTCCACCAGTTCGACCGCAGGGTCGTACTCGCAGATGTACAGGAGATTTCCGTCGATGATCGCACCACTGCCCTTGAACACCAAATGAGGGCTCGGTTCGTAGCACAGCTTGGGCTTGGGCGGGATGACGATGGGGGCCTGCGCTGGCTTCGGACGCATGGCCTCTTGGTGACGCGGTGCCCACCCAAGCTCTTTGGGGGTGGCAACCTGCCAGTCCTGATAGCTGCCGAACTCCAACGGGCGGGCGACTTGGTGCGACATGTGCAAGTCCTTGCGCCGGTCCCGCAACATGTTCTTCCACAGCACCTCTTGGTCACCAGTTAGCTTCTCGGCGTTCTGGAACCGAGCCAGATGAGCGCCAAAAACGCGCTGGCCAACCTCGTACAGGTGCTCGAAGTTGTTGTTGATTTCACGCCCGTCCTGATGGCGGTTGTCTCGGTGCAGCGTGACGTTGGTCAGGCGATTTGGCAGTACATGTTCGGCCCCGACGTTCACCGGCACGGCATCCTTGTGGTCGTTGGCCGTACCGACCTCGATGCTGCGGGTGTCCTCGTGGTTTACCCGCAGAACCTTGGCCTGCAATTGATTGCAGTCCTGATGGGTGATGTTGGCACGCCAGACAGTTGGGCGGGACACTGCGCTGTCGTACTCTGCCTGCACGTCCACGATCATGGTGTCCATGCGAATGTCAGCACTGACGAAATACTTGGGGGCGATGGCGACCGTAGGCTCGCCAAATCGAGCGCCGCCTTGCAAGCTCTGAGGGAAGACCGCAAACTCAGCCCAGTTCTCAACTGTGTTGTTGCCGAACTGACTGTCTTCGTGGCCATTCCAGAAGGTGTAGGTGTGGTACAGCCAGACCTTCTCAGCACCGCCGAACTGCGTCGAGACCCAACCCTCACCAAAGGCCCGGGACTCCCACGCAAAGTAGTAGGGGGTGTTGAGCGGGGATGGCTTGAGCGTGTAATCCTGCTCGAACCGGAAGTCCACCTCGGCACCGGATTCGGCGGCATCGAACACCTTGAGTGTGCCGAAGTTGCCGGGTGGGATGCCTTGTACGGTGACGCCCTTCGCCTTGTTCGCCACGCCAGAAAGGCCGAACTTGCTGTCAACGCCAAGCCCCACGGAGATGACGATGACCCCCCCGAAATCGAACGGTGTGTTCGTGCCGGTCTTGACCGCGTACTGGTCAACAAACGGGAAGTCCACCGTTGGTTGATCGCCCACGCGGGGCTTGCCGAACAGCACGCTGGAGGGCTTCCCGACCGGAGAAATCTGGAGGGGCTTGCGTACCTCCTGAATCACGCCGAAGCGCGAAGTGTCTCCAACGGTGATGCCTGTGACAACCAACGACCCGCCGAAATAGAACGGCGTGTTGAGTTGAAGCGGTTGGGTGTACGGCTGCGAGAAGTTGAAGTCAAGCTGCCCGCCCACGCCCTCCTGCGGCTCGAACACCACCGGCTTGGATAGGTTGGGGTCTTGGGCAAAGCCCTGTGGCTTAATTTCCTGAGCGGCGTTCTTGACACCGGGGATACCGAACTTGCTCTGGTCTCCCCCGCTGGCCCCGCTGACAGGTGGCGTACCACCGAAGTTGAACGGGGTGTTCAGTCCAGTCGGAACAGTGTACTGCTGCTCAAAGGCGAACCATACCGTACCACCCTGTTCTCCAAGGTAGGAAACGCTGGTCGTGGCCGGGAACCGGCTGGACACCCAACCGGAAGGCGCGACCGTACCCGCAGAGTTTTTGACCTGCGGGTAGCCGAACCTAGCTTGGTCGCCTAGACCTACACCGGCAACTGGAAGGATAGAGGCCATCTCTGACCCCTATCACGCATTGCGGGCGGCGTAGTGAGCAGCGATGCGCTCCGTTGACAGTGGGTAGGCGTATAGGGCGAACTCCGCCATGTCACCTTGTACACGTTCGGTGAAGGACGGTCCTGTACCCGACACATTGCAGCCCACACCCAACCAGTCAATGGTGTATGTCCACGGGATCACGGTCGAGGGTTGTTCATCCACTTTCACGCCGTTGATATGCAGCCGCGTCTTCTTCTCATCCCACGGGTCGTAGGTCACCGCGATGTGGTAGTCGGTGTTGGCCGACGCCAAGAAGTTGTTGAACGTGATGGTGGTGGTTGTGCCCGAGCGGTCGTAGACCGACAGCTTAATCCTGCGGTCGGTGTCCAGAGTCAGATAGAACGAGGTAATCGAGTTGTACTGACGACCAAGGAACAACCGCTGCAACGTCGTGACGCTGGTGAATCGAGCGAAGAACTCCGCCGTGAACGTCGGACCAATGTCCACTCGGTCGAAGCGAGCGGCACCGTTGGTCATCTGCACGCTGGTAGACCCGGACACAAACGGTGGGCGGTTGAATACCGTTGTGACCTCGTAGTTGCCTGAGTAGTCGCGGTAGCCCATCAGGGTCTCGATGCGGCTGGGCGGGCGCGACAGGTCGTTCAAGCGGATGTAGAAGTATGGGTTGTCGGCCTCGACTTCACCCATGTACCCGGATTGCAGAGGCTGGACGTTGTGGGTTTCCCAGTTGGCGTAGGAGTCGTAGAACGTGCTGACATCAGAATCCGAGAAGGCGCGGCCATAGATTGCAGCCAACGCAACAGAGCCCCCGTACCCGGGAGGGATGTTGTAGCGTTCGTCAGTAGTCGATGCGTAGCTGTACCCCGTGCCACCAATGTATAGGTGCTGTAGGCGGCGGATAGCACCCTCGTTACGCGACCCAGCGAATGACTGCGTGTCGTCCCAAGTCTCAAAGTTTCTGGCGCACTGAGTGTGACCCCACAGACGGCCTGCACCCAAGATGTTGGCCTCTGAAACGAAAACCCCGTTCACGTACAGTTTCAGGTACGTGTTTTCCGAATACGAAAGCATCACGTGGTAAATCTGACCAGCCACCACCGGAGCCGAGCAGCGGATGGTCGAGCGGTTGCGGGCACCCAGCGGGAACCGCACGTTCATAGCCGTGGGCGTGACCTCCAGAGTTGGCCCCGCCGCCCGCATGTAGTAGCCGTTGTAGTCGTCGTAGCCGTACTGCCGGTAGTCATCGGAGTCCCGCGTGCCACCCCACATGAAGATAAGGGGGCTTTCAGTGGCCTGCGGGGCCTTGAAGATGAACTCGAACGTCAGGTTGGCGTAGTTAGCCGCCAGCGATGCGATGTTCTGGCCGGTAAAGGTGCCCAGACCAGACCACAGGTTGATACCGGCTCCGATGTCAGTGGCTGTCCGATTGGACTTCACGAACTTCAGGGCATTGCCGACAGCAGTGTCCGTGATCTGATACCCGGCAAAGATCGAATGGTAGGTGCTGTACAGGCGGTCGCGCCCCAGAATGTTGGGCTTGAAGTAGTCGTAGGTGACGGTATCCAGTAACTGATCCATGCAGAACATGCCGCCGAGGGCCGCGTCACGAATGCGACGGGCAAAGAATGCCGACTGCGGCGCGATGTTGCCCTTGGTGTTGATCGGCTTGATGCGGTCCCACACCAGAGCGTTCTTGTACGGGGGACCGCTGGGGTCCACCGACATCACCATGTACTCGTTGTAGCGGTTCAGGCCGTTGAAGGCGTAGCCGCCGTTCTCGTCGGTAGTGCAGTACCCGATCTTGAAGAACGTGTCACGCTCGAACAACATCACAGGGCGGTTTGGCAGAGCCACGCCGTCTTCCGACACGATGCCGTAGATGCCACCGTCGCCGCCGAGTTGCGTGCGTGACGGCACCGGATAGATGTCGGAGGTCACGACCACGGCCAGACGGTAATCGGTATCGTTGGTCTGGGCAGGACGGTAAACCATGGTCTGCGTGGTCCACGTCACGTTGTCATCCGATGACTGGATCAGGAAGTCCACGGAGTTGCCGGGGATGATCGAGTTCGTGTTGTAGGACGCGCTCGACACGTTCAGCAGCAGGTAATCCGGCAGCACACTCTGGCCGAAGTCGAACTTGACGGCACGCCAACTCTGGGTCGTCCGGTAGTTCGGCCAGTTGAAGGCGCACACGGTGTTGGCGTCGTTGTCCACCAGCGCCGTCAGCGGGTAGGTCGTGGCGTTCACCAAGTTTCCGTCATACTCCTGCGAGATGACCGGGTAGGTCGAGGTGCCATAGGAGCCAGCCGGAGCCTCGTAGGCGGTGTTCTGGTAGCGGGCCTTGGCCTTGGACAGCCGGAACTCATCGACGTACCCGTTCAGGTAGCCGGTGGTGCCGGTCTCCGAGCCAACATAGAAGTTAGCACCCCCGCTGATGTTCAGGTTGGGGTAGGTTGCTGAGGCAACCTGAGCACCGTTGACGTACAGGTAGAACCACGACTCCTTGCGGACAACGGCTACGTGATACCACGCACCAGTGGTCATGCCGTGCAAGCCGCCGAGAATCTGGTTGTCGTTGACCGCGAACATGATCTTGCTGGAGCCAACCACCAGAGCGCAGCCGTCAGCCACACCCGGAGTGCCATTGGAGAAGATCACGGCATGGCCAGCCGGGGTCGATGGCCAGTCGTTGCCAGCCGTGGGCATGGCCACGAAATTCACCCACGCCTCAGCCGTGAAGTCCGCCGTACCCAGACCCCCGATGGACGCTGGTCCTTGCAGGTAGCTGTTGGAGTTGCCGGTGAAGCGCATGGCCGTCGCGCCGTACTTGAAGGCCGCGTCAGAGAGGGTCACGCCGCCCGGAGAAATCATCCGGTTGGGAGTGGGCGACTCATCCGTAAACGGGGTCGCCGTGCTCTGCTGGTTCATGTGCATCAGCAAGACCACCGAGGCCCACGAGGCGTCATCCTCAACAGCCTCCGGGTACGCGGTGCCGGGAACCGTGAAGTTGGCGATGTACCGTGCCACACCCTTGGTGACCCGCAGTTCGTCCATGTAGCCTACGAAGTATTCCGAGGCGTTGAAGGAGCCGAGGTTGACAGTGCCCACTGTGCTGTTGACCGTGATGCCCGCCCAGCTAACCGCAGGACCAGAAGCCACGCCGTTGAGGTACAACGTGACGTTGCCGTTGTACCGCACCAAGGCCACGTGGTGCCACGTATTCAGGGCGATGGCGTCATTGGTGGTGGCAGCAGCCGTGCCCGCTGCGTAGAAGGCTTGCAGGCGGTTGTCGGACAGGAACCGGAAGGTCAGGCCGTTGGTCGAGTTGTCCCGCAGCGAGATGATGTTTCCAGTGGTCGATGAGGTCGGGCGAATCCACGCCTCCACAGTGAAATCACCGGGGAACGTAAAGTCAGAACTGCCTGCCAACGTGATGCGTGAGCCGCCAGTGAAATACGCGCTCATGCCACCGAAGCGGCTGTGCAGAGCCGACAACTGGGTGCCGTTGATGACATCGGAGATGGTCTTGGGGCTCGCGCTGGAGTCGAAGAACATCTGGTTGCCCGCCGTACCCGGAGTGCCCTCGCCCTTCAGCAGCAGCGCCACCGAGGCGTAGTCAACGTCGTCCTGAATCGTCACCGGGAAGGTAGCAGCCGGGGTGGTGACCGGAGTATGGGTGTATCGGGCCTTGCCAATGGTGATGCGGAAGTCGTCCAGATACCCGTAGAAACGGGCCGCTGCGGCGTTGTTCTGGCCGATGTAGATCGGGTTCTGGTAGATGTTGAAGTCACGCAGGGCATTGCCCACGGGAACCGTGAACTTCGCCCAGACACGCCCATCAACCCACATGGTCCAGAGGTTACCCTCGCGGGTGACCGCCATGTGATACCACTGGCTCTGATTGAGCACCCCGTTCTGCGGGATGATGTCCAGCCACGTGGTAGCTGGGGAGCCAATAACGTAGGGGCGGACTTCAGAAGCCGTGCCTTGGTTGATGAGGATGGAGAACGAGCCAGCGGTGCTGTCATTGCCGAACTGGACAATCCTCTGGTAGGTGGTGCCGCCCGGAATCTTGTTGAACCAGAACTCAATGGTGAAATCCTGCGTGCCGATGTTGTTGCTGGCCGTCCCAGCCACGGTCAGTCCGCTGGAGCCGTCAAGGTACAAGCTGGAGCCGCCGTACTTGTAGGCCCCCACGGAGATTCTGGCGTTGCCAACCGGAGTGGTCGTGGTGTTCAGCCCCGACAAGTCGCTGAAGGTCGTGGTGCCGTCGTTGCCGTTGAAGGTGTACAGCAGCTTCACTTTGTCCAAGTCCGGGTCCGCCAGAGCAGGCACGGTCTGAACCTGCGTGAGGTCTGCCCCGGCCTTTGAGAACAGGCGCATGTGTCGAACACCCATCTGGGCATAGTCATACAGGTTCACAGACCTGAAGTTCACTCGCCAATACCGTGCCGGTGCAGTCATCTCAATCTCCAACTCAAAGCGTCAATTACAGGCGGAAAATCTTGTTCACGCCGTTGTCCCACGTCACGATGATGTCGCCCCCGTTAGGGGTAATCGGCAAGCCTGTCGCGGTGTCGATGTAGGCGAGTAGGACCGACAGGGAGTCGTCCGGGGTCACGCCGTCCACCCCCAACACCTGCTTGTAGATGATGAGGGCTTCCAGCGTCGGACCCGACACGGCAGCGAACGTGGCGTTGTCAGCATCCGCCGCGCCGTTGGCTGCGGTCTTGTTCACCAGCGTGGTTGGGTTGGTGATACGTGCGCCGACATCGACCGACGACAGGAATTCGTGGCTGGAGGCGAACGTGTAGGTTGCGGTGTCGATCAGAATGACCTTGAGGTCGTCCGTCAACCAATTCAGTTGCCCGGTCAAAAATCGTTCACGAGCCTTGTCGTATAGTGCGTTTGCCATGGATTACTCCTTCAAGATGAGATGATTCTATCAGTGGTGGTGGTTCAGAGCTACCTGATCGTCGCGCCTTGGAGCAGCACGTAGCCCCCGGCGTAGATCATTTCCTCAGTGATCTTGATTTCCCAGTAGCCCTGTGGATTTGGGCCACCGGCATCCACGTCAAGCGCGGTAACGCCATCTGCGGTGACGATCCGTGCCCATGCTGGCTCCCCCGTGGCCATCGCCATGTCGCTGATGGGCTGGGTGAATTCGAGCACTCCATTGGACACCAAGCCGCAGGGCTTGGCCAGATTGATGGTGACCAGCAGCAGTGCCGAGCCGGGAGGGGGAGGGTCGTACACGGTGGCGGCACGCTGGCCCGCGTAGATGCGAATCTCGGCGTTGCCAGCCCCGGTGTCTAGGTACTGGCGCAGAGCCTCCAGCCTGACTTCGTTCACTGTCTGGGTGATGCTGATTGCCATGTGCAGTCCTGTGCAATTGATTGCACGCCGTCAGGGCGCGACATAGTTGGTCGGGGTATTCGGGTCCACGGTCGCCCGCAGATTGTCCGCAATCACCGCCCGGTAGTTGTTCTTGTAGTCGAAGCTGACCACCGTCCATTGCAGGTTTCGGTCGAGCTTGTCGAACCTGTAGTTGCCTTGGGCGTCACTCCATGTCTCGGCCACCACCAGCGAACTGGCTTGGTCGATCAACTGCACCCTACGCTTGAACGCCCTGTCCACCGTGCCGACGCGCTCCTTGACCGTGCCGATGATCGAGCCGTCCCCACGGAAGTGGTGGTTGGCGCGTCCTTGGTGCATCCAGCCGTGGTAGGCGTACTTCATCTGCTGGTTGGCGGTGTTCTGCTCCGCGTCAACGGGCGATTGAAGGCGGTTGAACTTGTACTCGCCAGCATCCCAGCCTGCGCTGCCGTAGGGGAACCCGAGGTGGGACAGGCCCAGTGCCTTGTTGACTACGGGGCCGCCGTACTCAGGGATACCAGAGGGCTCAGCGGCACGGATAGCATGGATACGAACCGTGCCATCGTAGACGAACACCCCGGGCCTGAACAGGTTCTGATAGATCGAGTAGTAGCTGCTGTCCGACCACCATGGGATGTACCAGTTGGTCTGGAGAATCATGACTCCGTTCACGTAGCAGCGGATGTACCGCTCCCACTTGTTGAACGGGTTGGCAGACACCTCCATCCGCATCGTGATGATAGTGCCGACCGCTGGGTTCAGTCCCGGGTCGTTCAAAAACAACTCGGAGTCCCGGTAGATGGTGCCCAGCCCGGTCTCCCAGTAGAACTCCCGTGCCCAGTATGTCAGCCCCCAATAGTTGTCCAGCCCAAAGAAGCGGAAGCCCTGCGCGGGCGAGCTTGACCAGCCAGTGGTAATCCATAGTCCGAAGTGCCTCCGGTTGCTTGGGTCGTCAACAAGTTCGAGGTCGGCCTCGAACCACATGTCAGCAGACAGCGGCTCGTTGATGATCGCCAAGTTCTGGCCGCGACCGCCCGTCAGGTCATAGGCTTGCTCGGCGGCGTTATAGGTCAGTGACGCATACCGGTAGGACGCACTGTCGTACAACGGGGCCGACGTAGCCCACTGAGACCGCACGTCCCAGTAGTTGGCTGGGGTGGCGGTCTCGAATGAATTGTTGAGTGGGTACGCCACACCTTACCTCCAAGGCCCGGTGAGGTCGAACGCCATCTGAGCCCCTTCAGTCTCACTACTGTACTGAGACTTCACCAGTACGAAGCGGCGACCTTCCTGACCCACCACGTTATCCACCACGGCTTGGTCGGAGTACGGTGTCCACTGCGGCACCCAGAAGATACCGGGCATCATGCCGCGAATGTTGCCGTCGCTCTGGCGGCAGTAGACCGGCATCAGCCATAGGCTGTAGTCAGGTGCGTTGGGGAACGGAATTCCGCCACGACCACTGATCTGCTGCCCGTTGTTGGTGTTCAGCGAGGTCACCGACCACCCCACCGGATTGCCAATCTGGGTGTGGTTCCTCAGCATGGTCTTGCCGGTGCCGTCAATAGAAGCCGCCAAGCCATAGGCGTTGCCCTGCCCCGGGTAGCTCCAATGGGAGTTGGCGTTCGACCAGTAACGGTCAGAGGCGTCCAACACCGTGTGGAACTGGTCACCCGGCTTGAAGGTGTTGATGTCGCCAAAGGTGTACATCTGCCGCCCATACCAGTTGTAACCAGCGGCATTCGTGATGTACAGGTAGAACGTCTGGTTGTCGCCAATGATGACCCAGTTGCGGTTGCCCCCACCGGAGTCGCCGTTGTAGTCATAGGCGTTGGAGAGGCCGAAGTACCACTTGTACCAGCCGAATTGGTTGGCTTGCACTGAGCGCCAGTTCTGACGCGGATTGTTCGGGTCGTAAGGAGCCTGCGCCCCAGTGTGGGTGTCCACGTCTGACATCGACTCTGCGATGCCTACGTTCGCCCACTTGGCCCAGCCGTTGTCGTAGCCGGTGTCCTTGGGACCGTCGTACACGACCAGCATGTTGCCCGGGGAGTTCGGGTTCAAGCTACGGTAGCAACGCTTGTAGTCGCGGCTGAACGCAATCTCGAAGCCCAGTGGGGCAGACTTCATCGAGAACGCCGGGTTGGGTGTCGCCACGTTGGAAGACGGGACAGCCGATAGCTTGAAATACACGTCGTTGGTGGTGACGGAATCTACTCGCCACTCGCCGTTGTACTCGGCTTGGTGAGCACCCTCGACCTTCACGACCTGCTGCGTCTGGAAGTTGTGGCCACTGGAAATGATGGCCTTGGCCAACCCGGTCACCGGGTCGTAGGTGATGGAGTTCACCACCTTCAGGCCAAAGCCGGTCACCAGCACGGCGTCGAGGAAAGCCGTCAGGTTGCCCCATGTGTTGGTTACGGTGGGCGCATCCGCCCAGCCGCTGTTGTAATACTTGACGGTGGTATCTGGCACAGCAGGCATCTCAATCTCTCCTCAAATTACGGCGCGTCAACGTCGCCACGGACCAGCAGGGTGAAGGAGTCATCGTTGATGGTCTCCGGCCCTTGCTGCACAGTGCGAACCACCCAGACAGGGAACTGCGCCCCGATGGTGTTGATCCGCAGCACGTTACCAGCCGCCCAACCAGAGCCCCAGCCCAGCGCCTGAATCTTGAAGTACGGGGCTTCGGTCACCGGGTTCAGCGGCTCGCAGTCGGTGCTGGTATTCCCGGTGGCGATCACACCGACGTTCTCACCGATGACTTCAAACGCCGTCGTGGAGGTGAAGCGGACGATCCAGCGTTCGGTGACAGCGCCTGCGTTGGTGACGGTCACCGGAAACACTGCGTGGTTGTAGGTGGCCGTGGCTTGTGAGCCAGCAAGGTCATCACTCCACGAGCCGTTCCAAGTGCTCTGGTCAAACACCTTCTCTACGCGAGCCCGCAGGTCACCGGCAATCAGGGCCGAGGACACATAGGACGTGCCAGACGGGTAGTTGTGGGTCAGGGCGCGGGTGAAGCTGAGTTCCCCACTGATCTGGGCGTCCCGCACCACCGCCATGTCCTCAACCCGGTGCTCGATGCGAATCGGCTGGTTGTAGGTGCTGACATCGGTGAAAGTCACGGTCCCGGCATCCAGATTGGTGGTGTAGCCCGTGGTGGCCGTCAGACCGTTCTCCTGAATCACGCGCACACGAGACAACCGGGTGCGACCGCAATCAACAGTCTGTAGGTTGTTCACGGTCTGCGGAGCCAGCGTCTGTGTGTTGCCCACCACGGCGAAGCCACCGGCCCGGAAGATTGGCACACGGCCATCGGACGGCAGACGCACGGGGTCGATACCCAGCAACTCGGCGTCCAACGGCAGGTAGCTGTAGCTGACGGCGTTGTAGCGCAGGGTGGCGCAGTTGCACAGGTCCACCTCAGCCCATGTCAGGCCCGGGATACCGAGGAATGCGTAGTTCTCAACCGCGCCATGGTCGGCGTCGTACAGGCGCTTGATGAAGAACAACCGGACGAGGCCGACTTCGTAGTCGATGGAACCAACGCAACGGTCGCCGTTGATCTTGCCGTCGAGCCCTGCCGACACGTTGAAGGTCGTGCCGTCCAGCAGGCGTCCCAGAATCTGGAAACTGCCGGGTCGCAGCGGGGCTGCTGCCGTGCGGAACGTGATGTCGGCGTTGTAGCCGGGGGCGGACGGGCCGTCACCCGGAGCCACCTGTGCGGCGCGGAAGTTCGTGATGACCGGAGAGGTGTTGGCTGGCCACGTGCTGGCCATGACCTTGCCGATAGACGGCAGAACCTCACCCACCACCGTGCCGACACCAGTAGTCGGGCTGATGTCGTACAGCAGGGCACCCGAGGGCGAGCCCAGCCACGTCTTGTTGCCTTGGTTGAATCGCACCACCCCAAGGGTGAAGTACGGCTGCATTTCGCAATCAAGTGCAATGGCGAGCATCGGCACCGAGATGCTGTCCTGCGAGGCACCGGCAGTGCGGTAGCGGACATTGATCTGCTGGGCACCGATGACTACGGTTCGAGTGCCGTTCACCGCCTCATAGCAGTCGTTCCAACGCTCGGTCCACGAAGTGTTGAACGAGGACGAACTGCTGCTGGAGGAGGACGAACTCGTGTTGTACCAACTCGTGTAGCCCTGCTGCTGGTTGCTCTCAGACGAACTGGAGCGTGCCCCAGAGGCCGTGAAACTGACAATCGGACCCAGTAGGTCTGAAGGAGGCACCGGCACATCCGGCTGAAGCTCGATCACGCCAGTGGTGTAGTTGATCGTGCCGAGGTTAACGATGCCACCCCCGGGCTCATCCACGTACAGGTTGCCAGCGCCGTCGTCGCGTACCGCCAGCGTGCGACCGAAGGTCACGTTGACATTGGCCGCGCTGCCAGCCGACGAGTAGCTGTGGGAGCCCTTGGCACCGCCCGACGATCCCCACCACGTGCCATAGCCACGCTGGGAGGCGTAGGACGAGGACGACGACCCGGAGTTAGCCGTGTTGTACTCGCGCCCGGAATACAGCACGCTCACCGGCAGTTCGATGTAGATCGAGCGCGGGGCGATGTTGGCGGTGATCGTTCCGCCGAAAACAGGAACCCCAGAAGCCGTGGACTGCTGGGCGCTGTTGATGTCCATCGAGATGATGGTGTCCTTGGCGGGCAGCAGGTTTGGCGACCACCAGATCACGCCCTCGGTGTAGTCCACGCGGCCTTGGGCATCGCCAAGCAACTGGCCATAGCCGTCGTCAGTGGCGGACTTGCCTTGGCCATCCGGCCCCATCCACGTGATGGTCAGGCCCGAGGGGACAATGGCCTTGCTGCCCTTGAGGTTCGACACATTGCCATCGGTGTTCATCGGCATGGCCCACCGGCTGAAGCGGCGCAGCGGCGTCTGCTCGGCCTTGGCGGCAGTGGAGGTCTCCACCCACTGGAAGATGATGGACGACCCCACGTCAGGCAGGGCACCGAGGGTCACGGAGACCGTGCCGGTGCTGAAGTTCAGCGTGCCAGCACCATAGGCAGTGTCGGAGCCCACCAACTTGCCACCCCCGTAGTCGCGCAGCACGTACCAGCGGCGGGCCACCATGTAGCTGACGGTCAGGCTACCGGGCTTCGGAGCGGGTTCGAGAGACAGCACGTGTGACAGCGAGCGGGTTTCCTGCGTGATCGGCTTGCCGACTGACTTCAGGGTGCCCTCGAACTTCGCAGACGGCGTGTAAACCACGGTGTGGGTGCCGCCGCCCGTGCCGAAGACGTTGGTGGACAGCGCGACGATGCCGTTCTCGTAGTCAACGGTCCCGGCTTGGCTGGAGCCGTTGTACAGCACGCCATCGGCGTCGGTGAGCAACACGCCGTCGCGGGTGATGCTCAGTGTCTTCGGCATGATCGAGCCGCCGATGAACATCCGTTGGGTAGTGGTCCAAGTCAGGGTGATGACCTGCGTCACCGGGTCACCGGCCTCGACGTAGGCGAACGCCTGCTGGGTTGGGCGGCTGTCAGCAATCGGAGTTTCAGTCTGGGCGCTTGGCACCAACTGCGAGTAGATCGACTCGCACTTGATAGTGAAGTTGCCCAAAGCAGCAGCTTCGGTCAGTGGCACCACCCCCACGTAGGAACCGGCATCCGCCACCGTGGTGTCACGAATCTTGGTCGGCGGGTTGGTGGCGTTGTAGCCCTGTTGGGACTGGGCGGCAGTCAGGCGGTTGAAGCTGCGGTGAGCCGGAGCACCTGTGAAGTCGTAGCGCAGGGCGTCAGACAACTCAACCGACACGATGGCCGCTGGGTAGTCCTTCTTTTCGTCGGGGTCGTAAAACAGGCGAATGACCTTGGACACCGCCGTCGCCCGAACGTACTGCTCTTTCTGGGTGGACTCGTTTTCCTTCCAGATCAGCACGATGGTCTCGCCCACGTTTGGCGTTTCCTCACTGGGTCGCTGAAAAATCTGGATGATGCGCTGGCCCGCAATGTGGTTCTCCCACAGGTAGCCCGGGTACTCCGCCCCCTTGTTCAAGTAGGCTTCGACACGCACCTGAGCTTCAGCCCGGGTATCGAAGGTCTTCTTGGTGGTGAACAGCGTGACGCTGACACGCGGGTCTTGCGGTGGCTCGGCCACAATCACGTTGGTGCCGAAGAAGCCATCGGTGTCTGCGGTCTGCACCACCACGTGGGTTTTCCGCATCGACACGTTGCCGCCTGCCCGGGCAAGTTCGGAGATGTCATCGAAAATCGCGTTGCTCGCGCCATCGACAACGACGTTTGCAGACGGCGGGCCACCGCCCTCTGGCACGTCCAACATAACGCTGGACTTTACCAGCTTGATGTTCTGCTCTTGTACGGGCATCACTCCACCTCAATCAGCTTCAACGACACGGTGTACCATGCGTCAGGGGTTGGTTCAGGGAAACCTTTGACGGGACTCGACTCCAATGCCCCCTCAGAATGGCGAAACATGACAGTAAACTGCCGTGAATCGTCGGGGTATTCTAACATCAGGGTCATCTTCCTAGTCGGGCTTTGTGCCCACTGGTACAGGGCGTCCACTACGGAACGCCGCACCCAGCCCATTTCCTCGTCGGGCGGCTCCAACGTGATAGGGCGACCCTTCTGCTTCAGAGAGGTCTCCACAATCAAGGCCCCTGTCAGGGTGTAGGAGGTGCTGGCCTGCACCGGAACCCACGTGTGTTCGTCTTTCCACAGCAGGGAGTTCGGCAGTTGCACCTCGGCTTCGCTGTCAATGTCGATTAACTTCATGTCTCATTCTCCGTGCAATTGATTGCACCAACTCACAACGACCGGTTACGGAGGTCACCCAGCAACTCCAGCAGGTTCTGCGACTGATCCTGCGTAGCAGTGATAGACGCTTTACCCCGGTCGCCGCGCAGGTCCACCCGCACCACATTCTCAGGGGCAGCAGGGACACTGCCACCCGACTCCATCGCGTACCCCACCGGCCCGAAGTCGATGGTAGGGGCCATGAAGTCTGGCACTTTCATGCCCACCGCGCCACCGTCAGCGAACTTCAGGGGCAACTGGGGCATCTCCCCCTTGGGCAACCGCACGTCGCCGTTCAATGCGCTGAGGAACCCGCTACCCATGCGGGAAACGGTGTCCTTGGGCACCACGATTTCTCCGGGCATCAGCATGGCCGGGATGTCACCCGCAGGAAGGGCCTCGCGCTTCGGCAAGGTCTTGGCCTTCTCAATCATGGAGAGCAGCCGCCCCGCTCCGTGCCTACGAACCGCGTCCTTCTTCAGAACGAATGAGCCGACTTCCAGTGTGCGGTTCACCTTGTCGTAGTTGCCCACGCCGGGAACCACGCCGCTGTTTTGGCGCGGGTAGGAGCCCTGCTTGAGGCGGCGAGCCACCGGTCCACCCTTGGCGAAGTGCATGACATCGGCGGTAGGGGAGTCATAGGACGCCAGACCACCGTCCGCGAAGATGCGCGGCACATCGTTCTTGCGCTTGGGCGGGGTCATGGAGCCGATGGTGTAGCCCCCGAAGCCAAAGCTGAAGCCGCCGAACCCGAACAGGTACTCCTTCACCACATACACAGTGTGCGTGCTGGAGGTATCACGACCGTTGTTGGCGTCGATGTTCCCACCAACTTCCTGCGCGTTGTCAGAAATGGTGTGCGTGGACTGGGTGTCAGGCAGGGCCTGTTCCACCTCCTGTGCAACCTCCTCGGAGTTGGCGTCGATGTTGTGGGTGCTCTCGGTCTCCACGGAGTCAAGCGTGGTTTCCAACTCACCCTTGGCCGTTTCAGCCGCAGCCGCGCCGTCCACCTTGTGGGTGGATTCGGTCTCCACCGTATCCAGTTGCTCGATGTCGGTGGTGGCCGTGGTCACGGCATCCGTGGCGTTGACATCGTGCGTGCTGGAGGTGTCGTAGCCGTCCAGACTGCCCACCTCACCTGCGGCCTCGCTGGCATCGGTGCTGATGTCGTGGAAGGACGTGGTGTTCTGGTCCTGCAAGCCCTGAATCTCACCCTCGGCCTCGGCGGCGTCGGTAGTGATGTCATGCGTGCTGGTCGTCTGTTCGTCGTTCAGAGCTTCGATTTCAGTCTGCGCGTCCTCGGTCTGCGCCTCCACCGTGTGTTCGGTGTTGGTGTCCAGATCGTTCAGGGACTCGATTTCGGCCTTGGCTTCTTCGGTCTGGGCCTCGACGGTATGCGTGGAGGTGACTTCCTCCTCTTGCAGGGCCGGGTCGATTTCGCTGGCCTTCACCTCATCAGCGTTTGACTCGATGTTGTGCTGGCTGGTGACCTCCTGCGTTTCGAGGGCAGGGTCAATCTCGCCGGTTTTGGTTTCCTCGGCGTTGCTCTCGACATCATGCTGTGACGTGACTTCCGTTGTCTCCAGCGCGGGGTCGATTTGCTCTGACTTGACCTGCGGAGCGTCAGTCTCAAGGTTGTGCGTGGACTTCACGTCCTTGGATTGCAGGGCCGGGTCAATCTTCTCGGCCTTCACCTTGTCGGCGTCCGTTTCCAGCGTGTGCTGGGTCTTGGGCTTGCGGTCGATCAGGTTCTGGAGGATGGCCTGAACCTCGGCATCCTTCTGCTTGGCATCGGTCTCCAAGGTGTGCTGCGTCTTGGGCTTTTTACCTTCCAGACCAGCAAGGGCGGAGTCGATCTTGCCTTTCTTCTCATCAACATCAGTCTCCAGCGTGTGCTTGGAGTACAACTCGCGCTTGCGGCCAAGCGTGGCGTGCACGGCCTCAATCTTCTCTGCTTTCTCGAAGATGTCGGTCTTCAGCGTGTAGTCGCCGTAGTAGGTCTTGCCGTCCTCGGACTTGATCTTGTAAATCTCGCCCTTGGTGAGTTCAAGGTTCGGTCCCGGCTTGATGTCGTGGGTCTGGCTGGTAGTCGTGCCGTTGGACTTCTTCAGTTCCTCGACCTTCGACATGTCGCCAGTGACTTCGACATTGTGCTTCTGGTTGGTCTGAAGGTCGTTCAGAGACTGGGCGCGGGCCTTGGCTTGGTCAATCTTCGCCAGTGCCTCGGTGGTCTCCATCGCCAACTTGGTGTTGTTGGTTTCCTCGGCGTACTTCTTGAGGTTCTTGAGAGTTTCCTCGGCCTTGGCGACATCGGCATCGACCTTGAACGGCTTACCGGCCTCGATGTCCTTCATCAACTTGTCGAGAGCGGCTTGAGCAGCGTCCAAGTCGGTCTTGACCTTCAGCAGGTACTCCTTGTCCTTAATCAGGGAGCCAAGCTCGCTGATTTTCTCCTTGGCCTGTTCAAGGTTCGCAGAGATGCGGATTTCTGTGTCGCGCTTCGACCGCTCATACAGCTTGTCGATTTCGGCGCTGACCTTCTGGAGGTCGGCAACCTTCTCGTTGGACGCCTGACGCAGGGCAGCAGCGGAGTCCTTGTGACCCTGCTGTTCCTTGCCCAAACCTTCCAACTGGGTATCGTAGATTTGCTTGAGTGCGTTCTTGGCGTTCTCAGCGGCAGTCTTCTTGTCCACCAGAATCTGGTCGCCCTTCTTCACCTCTTGGTTCAGTTCGGACGCCGCGTTCTTGGCCATGTCGAGGTACTTCTTGCCCTCCTCGTACTCGCCCCGGCTGAAGGCTTCACGAGCCTTGGCTTGGTACTCGGCCACATCCGTCATGTTGGCCTGATACCGCTCGTACTCGCCCATCGCCCCCTTCTCAATGGAGCGCAGCTTCTCCTCCAGAGACATCTTCAACTGGGCCTTCTGGTCCTCGATGTCTTTGACTCGCTGGAGGTGGCGGTCTTCTTCCGCGTTCAGTGCGTCAATGTGGGCCTTGTAGCGGTCACGGATTTGCTCCATGACCTCAATCTTCTTGGCCCGGACCTTTTCTTCTGACGCGCTGACGGCATTCTGGCGCTCAAGGTCCAAGTCCTTCAGGCGGCGCTCGGCCTCCTTGCGGTCGGCACCTTGCTTGCCCAGAGCCTCCTCGACCTTGGCGACTTCCTTGTCCAGCGCAGCCAGCTTGGCGTCCAGAGCACCCTTCTCAGCCTCGGCCTGTTTGTCGAGGTACTTGAGTTGTTCAGCCGAGGACTTTTCGAGAATGCGGGTCTTCTCGGCGTTGGCGTTGATGACCAGATTGGTTTTAAGCTGTTCGGCCTCGTCCACATTCGAGACCGTGGCGTCAATCAACGACTTCTCACGGTTGTAGCGGCGCTCCACCTCCGAGACCTGTTCGTTGGCCTGCTTGCCTACGATTTCGCCCAGACGCTCGTAGCCCGTGGCCATCGCACCGTATGCCTTCTCAGCATCGGCAGCGGTGATCTGGATGGCGGTGTTGAGCTTGTCGAGTTGGGCGGTGACATCCTCGTTCGCCGCCTTCAACTTCTGCGAGGCTTGGCTGGCGCTGATGTATGCAGGCTCCAAACGGCGGACGGCTTGCTCACCTTTCTCGATGGCAACCGCGACTTCACCGGCAGACAGCGCCCCGTCCTTGCCCATCTGCACGATGGACTCGCGCACCCGGTCCCACTCTTGGCGGGTGTTGATGGACTTGAGTTGCTTCTCGTAGACCTCATCGAACTTGACGCCGACCTGACCCAGCGCAATGCGGAGGTCGTCGGCGGCTTCCGGCCAGCGGGTCTTGGCGTCGTTCAAGAGTTCGCTGAACTTGTTCAGTTCCTGCACATTCTTGGCCATCGACAGCTTGTCGGAGAACGCCTTGGTGAACTGTTCGGCGGTGGCCAACCCGTTCTGGGAAATCTGCTTCAGGGCTCCGACGATGGTGCCGGTGTCGGTGGAGATGCCGGTGGCGAGTTCAGCCGAGGAGGTCTTCAGCGTCTTGAAGGCAGAGTCAAGCTCGTCCTTCATCTTCTTCTCGACCTGACCCAACTGGGAGGTCAGCTTGGCGAATTCCTTCTCAGTCAGCGAGCCGGATTCCTTGGCTTCTTCCAGCTTGGTCTTCAGCCGCCCCATCTCGGCAGCGACTTCAATCGAGGATTTGGTGTTCTTGTTCTGCTCACCAGTCAGCTTGATGATTTCGTCTTTGAGTTCCTGCGCTGGGGTCTTGTCCAGCTTGGCTAGTTCTTCCTTGCCGGTGGTGAGTTCCTTCCACCACTGCTGAACCGAGGTTTCGCCCTTGCTGAACTCGTCCACGACCTCGCCCATCTTCTCGCCGGTCTTCTTGGCGAGGGCGTCCATGTCGGTCTGCACGCCACGGAGCTTCTTGGACATTGCGTCCAGCCCCACGGCCTCCGCTGCATCGGCCAGTGGCCCTGCAATTGCGGAAGCCAGCGAGGCGATCACACTGACAGTACCGTTGATGACGGCTCCGACAAACTGCATTCCACTGGCGAATGCCTTCAGGAAGCCCTCGGCCAACTCCAGAGCACCTGACAGCAGGCCGAAAGAATCGAACCCGGCATCCACGGAGTCCAGCAGGGTGCTGAATACGTCCAGCACGGCACCAATGGCTTCCCCAGCCGCCTCAAAGGCAGGGGCGAAGGCACCACCCAACTCCAGCACCCACTCGAAGATGCGGGACAGGATTGGCACCAGCGGATCGAGTACGGCCTTTACCCCGCGCCCAAACGCTTGTCCTACTTCACCGGACTTGTCGAACTCCTCAGCGACCTTGCCGAGGGACTTCAGCAGGTTCGTACCTGCGTCTACGATGGCACCGTAGGCAGGCAGCAGCTTGTTGCCGAGGGAAATTTGCAGTTCCTCGACATACCGCTTCATCGAGCCCAGCTTCTTGCCCACGGACTCCAGAGAGAGTTCGTAAGCCCCACTCAGCTTCTCGGACTGCGCCATGACCTCGTTCAACACGGCCTGACGCTTCTGGGCTTCAGTCAGTGCCCCGGCAGAGGTGCCGAGAGTGGTGGCGAACTTCTCCTGTGCGGAGTTGACATCCACCATGATGCCCATGAACCGCAGGCCCAGCGTGTCCAACTGGCTGACGTTGGTGATGAGGCGTTGCAGGGTCTCGGAGGAGTTCTCCCCGGTGACCACGGCCAAGTCCTGTGCGGCCCGGGCGAGCTTGACGATCTGGGGCTCAGTCTGACCCACCTGTGTGCCGAGGTCGATACCGGCCTGCACCATCTGGATCATGCCGTCCCGGGCAGCGGTCGTGCTGATGCCAGTCTTCTTCAACTGGTCTTCGAGGGTCTTGAGTTCCTTCTGGGTGTACCCGGCGTTCTCGCCAACCACCTTCAGGGTAATGCCGAGGGTTTCGGCACGTGCGGCCTTGTCAGCGGCTTCCTTCAGGTAGTCAAAGGTGATCTTGATGCCAGCGATGGCCAGCAGACCTGCGGCCAAAGGCTTCAGGGCGGTCGTCAGGACGCCGACAGCAGCGGAGCCGCCACCGGTAGCCCCGGACATTGCAGTCAGGTTCTTGGCGAGGTTGGTGGTCCCACCAGCAACGTCCTTGGCACCCCCGGTGAGGGTCTTGAACTTGCCAAGCAGGGTGCTGGAGGAGTTGCCTGCCCCGTCAAGACCACCGCCAACACCAGTAGCCGAGCGCACTAGGTCATCGAACTGCTTGCCGAGGTCATCCAAGCCCTTCAGGAGCGAGGAGAACTTGCCAGCCTGCGCTGAGGCCGCGTTGCCTGCGTCACCGATGCCCTTGGCGGCGTCTTCACCGGCCTTACCGGCGTCCTGCAACCCGGCAGCAGCGTCTTCACCAGCGGTGCCGACATCCTGCAAGCCCTTGGCTGCATCTTGCCCAGCAGAGCCCACGTCCTGAATGCCGGTGGCGGCATCCTGAGCGGCTTTGGCGATGTCACCGAGGGAGGTGTTGGCGTCCGATGCCGCAGAGGCAACGTCACCAACCCCACTCACGGCGTCACCAGTGGCAGTGCCGAGGTCGGTCATGGCCTTGGCCGCGTCATCGACCGTGGTCGCCATGCTCTCGGCGCTACCGCCGACTTCAGCAAGGGCTGACTTCAGCTTCTGGATTTGCTCCAACCCTTCAGTCAGGAGCTTGATCTTGATTTCAAGGTTGGATGCCATCTCTTAACCTCTCAGCGTATGCAGAATCTCTTGCAGCTTTTTACCGTCTGCGTGGGCACCAACGTAGCTGCTCCACGTCAGGTCGCTCAACTCGTTCGTCCACGCTCTCGATGTAGCCTTCAGGAAGGCGTGGAACTGGGCATAGGTGTAGTTCAAGATGTCCTCGTACCTATGCCCACTGCGGATCAGGGATTGGAAAGCGTCTGCCCAACCCCGGCTGTCTTGATTTGCTCTGCGGCTCCCGTGACCAGCCCGGATAACGAGGGGAGTACGCGCTGGATAAAAAAATCCAGATTGACCTCCACAATCGCAGAAAACAGCGCGACGAGTTCATCGACTTCGAGGTCATCCACCCACTTCCGGTCCTTGTTGGTCAGCAGCGCCACCATCTCAAGGATGGGCTCCGCGTTTTCCATGACCAGCGTGTAGAAGTCCATGCCGTAGGTGAAGGGCTTGCCTTCTTTCTCGGCCTTCAGGGCTTGGTCCTTGAGCGTCTTCAGTTGCTCATAGAACGGGTGGGCAATCCGCATCGCCTTGGGCAGTTGGCCTACCTTGATCTGGCGAACCTCAACGGTCTCGCCCTTGACCTTGGCCACGATGGGTTCGGGGATAACAGTCAGCATGTCGTCACTCATCTCAATCTCCACAAATGAAAAAGGGGCTGGATTTCGCCAGCCCCTTGATCTTACCAGCACCACAAGGTGCTACCAAATTCTCTTAGTTCAGCTTGGTGACCTTGAAGAACTTGGAACCGGTGGCCTTGGTCGAGTCGGCCAGAACCGAGCCTTCCAGCGTGAACTGCTGGATAGCATCGGAAATGAGCGACAGTTCCTTCAGCGGGTCGGTCAGGAACTTGAACACTTCCACGACAACAGGGTCGTTGCCTTCGGCGGTGTTCAGGCCCTCGAAGCGCATGTACAGTTCCTTCGCGCCTTCGGTCAGGGCGTCAACCTTGATCTGCTGGGCAAAGCTGTAGTCCACGGTCAGCGCATCGCCATCGGTGACGTCCGTGATGGTGGCAGCGAACTTGATGGAACCGGCTTCGGCGTTCACGGTGTAGTCCGTGCCTTCGACCAGAGTCGTAGCGCCGTCCTTGACAACCACGTCAGCGACTTTGATGTTGGCCAGAGCCACGACCTTGCCGAGGTACGCCTTGATGGCTTCACCGGTCACGGTGCCAGCAGCCGACAGGGTATCGGTGCCGCGCAGTGCGTCAGCGAGGTTGGCAGAGATGAAGTTCTCCACCGTCATCGACAGGCTGGCCTTGGTCTCGGTCGTCAGACGGAGGTCAGTGGCGCGTTGGCCAGTCTGGCTTTCCTTGTGCTCCAGCGTTGAAACAGCAACGCTGATCTTCAAATCGGACACGTTGCCGATGGGGGTGAATCCAGTCGGGTTACCGTTCGCGTCACGCTGTGCCAGCATAACGACGCCTTGGCCCGAGTAGTAGTGGTTGGTCGAATCCCATGCCATGGTTTAACTCCTTAGAAAGGTGGGGTGTTTGAAAGGCTCACTCAACACGTTAGGTAGGATTCTAGGCAGCACACGTGCCACCTAACAAACTACCGGGTTACGACTTTGGTGGCCCAGCGTTGGACCCAAAGTGCTCGGTCTGGGAAACTGTCGGCGTAACTCTCCGCCACAAACTCCCAGAAATGTCCTGTGGCAGACTGCTTTCCTTCCAGCGTGGCACCGATAGTGTCGAGCAAAAGAATCGAAGTCGCCTCAGATTGAAGGCTGTCCACACCAGCGGCCGTGGGGAACGCAAGGTAGATACCGAACTGCGCGGACTTGGCCACGCCCTTGGAGGTCTTGCCCTGCTCAGGAATACCGGTCATGCCTTCGTAGACGATGCCGACTTGTGGACCCACTGCGCCTTTGATTATCCGCACCAGCTTCTCTGGTGTATAGACGACATGCGCCCGGTTCTTCAACTCTGCAATTGATTGCACGGCGGCTTGGAGGTCTTTCAGGCAGGCTTCAATCTTCATGATGCGGCCATCTCGTTGAGTTTGTTGAGGAAGATGGATTCGGCCAGCTTCTCGTGCTCAGGAGTCACCGTCAGGAACTCCCGTTTGGGTAGGCGCTTGGTGCCGAACTGGTGGAACGGGGCATAGGGCACGTCCGTCCGAATCACCCTCTCGTCGGCATCTCCACGCACCAACTGAATCGACCGGAACAATCTGCCGGTCTTGAACAGCAATCCTGAGCCGCCTGCGGCCTTGCGCTTGTTGGCGGTTGGGCTGGGCGTCCACGAAGCGCCTGTGGGGTCTTGCTCCAGCAGGTACGTGGTACGGAGGCGGTTCAGGATTGCCGCCGCTGATTGGTCGAGTTCACGGCGGAAGACCTCAGACGGGTTGCCATCCAAACCCTTGAACAGGTCGGACTGCGGACTCGTGAGGCCCTTGTCGATGTCGATGACGAACTCGATCATTCGACGGCCACCTGCTCATGAACCAGAGAGCGAAAAGCAAAGAATGCGGACTTCTTGTAGCGGCCCAGCACACCCTGTGCGAGGTCTCCGGCACGCTGGCCAGCCTTCTCGGAGGTCTTGCCTCCCCCCGTGGAGTCACCAGAGCCGTTGGATGCCGCTAGACTGGCACCGAACACCATGCTGGCGAACAGCAGGATGGCCTGCTTGATGTCTTCCGGGGCCTCGCCGTCCTCGATGCCTGAGCGGTACTCGACCATCGCGTACATCCCGGCGTACTCCTCTGAGATGAACACGATGCCTTGCTCAGCGTCGATGGCCAGAGCCTGCACCACCTGTGCCATTGAAGACATGTTGGCACCGACACGCACCACCACCGTCTGCCGATGTACGAACATGTTGTCCAGCTTCATGCGGATCATGCCGTCAGGCACGACCCCGGAGAACAAGTCTGTGTTCAGGTAGAAGTAGTCGGTGCAGTCGTGAATTGGCAGGGACGTGCCGAGTTCGGTGCCCAGACGGTGCTGAGCCTTGAGGATAGTGCTGGTGACAGTGGGCTTGAGGTCAGCCGCCAAAGACAGCGACAGCCCCATCGAAGAAATTACTTCATTCACAGTCACCAGCATGATTCACCTCAGACCGAAACAGAGACAGCGGTATCGACCAACTCGGGCTCGGCGTCGGCTGCGGCGAGCTTGGCGAGGATTTCAGGGTCGTCGTCACCGAGGTCGAGTTTACCAACAGGAGCCACATCCTGACCAGTGAGGGCGGCTTCGTCAGCAGGCGCAACAGCACGCACAGCGACGGCCTGAATCTCAACCGGAATCTCTACCAACTTGGTACGCGGCTTGGCCTTGATGAACACCGGCAGGCCCTGTGGGTCACGCAGTCCGAACATGTGCTTGGCACCTTCTGCGGTGAACACATAGACCGATCCCTTCAGGTACAGCGTGTTCTTGTAGAGGTATCGACCGGCCCGGGCCAGTTCGACGTGGACTTGCTCGACGGGAGCGGCGGGTGCTGCAACAGCAGGCTTGGTTGACTTGGAAACGGCCATTTCTGACTCTCCTATAGTTGATGGCCCACGCATTATGCCATGGGTGCAATTGATTGCAATGAAAAAGGGGAGCCCTAAGACTCCCCCTTCTGGTTTCGACTACCGAAGTAGTTTATACCCCGCCGTCACCGATGTTGGTGTACTGAACGGCAGCTTCAGATTCTTCAATCTGGAAGCCGACGCGAGCGGTCAGAACGATCACGAAGGAACGGGTGCGGATGTCCTTATCGTACTCGATCTGAATGTTGCGCCAGATACCGAAGATCAGGTTCAGCGGGTCGGTGAACAGGCCGCTGGCGGTCGGCATGGCCGAGGCACCACGGACTTGCGAACCGTGCATGAACAACTGGGTGTTGCCTTGCAGCACAGCATCGCCCAGAGCGGTCTGGCGTGCAGCGAAGGTGTCGCGCAGTTCGGTTTCGTTGTCCACCGAAATCATCTGGATCAGGGACTGGCGATTACGCAGGTACTTGTCGGGCATGGCCTTGACGCCAGCCTTCAGGATGTCCTTGCTAATCGGGTTGCCAGCGGCGTCCACGATGTTTTGGTTGGCACGCTTCAGCCAGCCATCGGTCAGAGCCAGATAGTCGTCGGCGCTGGTGGTGTCACCCATCAGACCGAGTTCTTCGAGGTCGATGGCGGCACGTTCGGCCATCATGTCCACGATGGTCTGGTGCAGACCGCCCGGGCCTGCTTGCAGGGCCACGTCGGTGCCAGCACGCTCGATGTTGTCTTCCAACACGTCGTAGGGCAGGTTGATTTCAGCGATCACTTCGTCAGTGTTCACCAGAATCTGCTCCAGACCCGGCTTGTAACGCTGGGCTTCGGTCAGCGCGGTGCCCTGCACGCCCTTGCGGAGCATACGGGAGCCAAAACCAATCTTGTTGATTTTGCGCTGGGGTGCATTCATGGTGACCGTGCGGCACGCTTGCAGAATGGTCGGGGTGTCCATCAGCTTGCGAATGAAGCGGTCGGTTTGCTCGTCATTGAGGCGACCAGCGGTAGCAAGGTCAGCCAGTGCGAGGTCGGCTTTGCGGATCAGGTCTTGGTTTTCCACGGTTTACTCCTAAAAAACTGAAAGTTTAACGGCGAATGAAAGCGGTGTCGAAGATGCCACTCCGAGGATCGGCGTCTTGCTTCTTGACCTTGGTCGGGGCTGGGGTGGCATCGCCCAAAGTTTCAGAAGCTACGACAGCGCCTCGCACTGCTTGGGACGCAGTGTCAGCTTTTTGAGCCAGAACGTCAATTTTTTGTTCGGTGGATTTTTCCACGTCATCAATTTTTTGACTCACGGCAGCAACAGAGTCGGTGACGGCCTTCATCTTCTCTGCCATAGACGACAGAACTTCCATCACCGGAGTCAATGCGGATTCCATGGCGGAGGCCACATCTTCCATTGACACAGGCTTTTTCTTCTTGTCGTCGGCGTTGTCGTCGGTAGAAGTGCCATTGTCGTCGGCAGGCTGTTCACCCGCAGGCTCGGCAGCGGCATCAGCAGATGCGGCGTCACCTTCGGCAGGCTTCGCGCCGTCAGCAGGCTGGTCTCCTTCACCGGCAGCAGCGGCAGCAGCGGCTTCTTCTTCCGGGGTCAACTTCTTCGGGGCACCGGAGGCGGACTTGGCGACGACTTCGCCAATGACCTTCTCGGCCTTGAAGACGGTGACGGGCAAGGACTTGGCAAGGCTCACCACGTAGGCGGACAGGTCGTCCATTAACTTCTTGACAGCGGTGCCTGCCTCAGCCGGGGACTTCGCGTCGTACATCGAGGTGTACAGCGAGTCGCTGGCGATGCTCATGGCGGTACGCACGTTGTCGTAGAAGCCACGGCTGGCAACGAGTTCTGCAAAGCTGGAGTCGGTGGCCGAGGCACCCCACGGCTCGAACGCCTTGAGGACGACCGCCACGTTTTCGTCAACGCGGACGATTGCGCCGTCTTCGTACTCACCCTTGCACAGGGCTACCGTACCGTCCTCGAACACCTTGGTGTCGGGCAGGTCGATGCCTTGTTCTGCCAGCGCCGTGCGGGCATTGGCAATCAGGGACTCGTCGTTCTTCGCCAGAACAACGGCGGTGAGAGTGGCTTCAGGCTTGGCTTGCGCCTCGTCCTTTGCCGGGGTTTGGGCGTCTGCTTTCTTGGTGCGGAAGCCCAAGCGTGCCAAGTCAATACTCATGTCTTGCTCCTGCTTGATGATACGGAAAGGGATACGGTTCGCCCCACGGTCCACGAGGGACACGTACTTTACGTCCAACTTGGAGAGCTTCCGCAACGGAATCGTGAATCGCATAAAAACCTCTGGAAGGGATGTTACTGCCGGGAGGGGTTCCTAACAAACCTATTGGACGATCTGAAATTCGTCAACTGCCGAAAACTTGTGGTGATGGCTGTTGGCGAGTTCCGTGATTGTACCGGCTTTGATAACGTGGAAATGTCCGTCATCCGTGCTGGTCTTTCCGCCCATGAAGGTTCCCTGCTCGTCGTAGGTCACATAAAAGGTGTGGCTGTGGCCCTCGTCCTCGCTGGTCGTCCCTGAGACAACCGGAGGGATTTCGACTTCGACCTCAACATCCTCACCCACGGCTAGGGCCTCCATCGAGAACCCATTGATTTCTCCTTTCTCGATCTTGTCCCACATGTCGTCGTTGTCCACGTGCATTCCGACAACCCACGAGCCTTCGATGAAGTGCGGGTCATCCTTACGTGCGATAAACGATTCGACAATGAACGCGCCGTCAACAAGCTGGTTGTTGTGCTGGCTGTCGATCTGGTCCAGCCGCATGGACTTCATGAACTGGTAGGCTGCGTTCTTGATTTCGTCAGCGGTCATGAAATCACCGCCAGAATCCGGGCGGTTTGGTGCATAGACCTCGGCCCACACCATGCGCTCACGTTCCTCAGACTTCTTAATCACCAAGTCAGACATGGTGGCAACTCCTTGCAATTGATTGCACGAATTCTACCGTGCAGCAGAACTTCAGGACAACCCGGTGGCGTCAAAGCTCATGACGGCCTTGAATTCCATCTCGCGCAGCAGCTTTTGAGCCGTTGTAGCGGGCAAAGACGACACCAACTGGGCTGCGTCCTTCGGAGAAGTGCTGGTGAGCACGGACTGAAGAACGGCTTTTTGTGAGGTAGTCAAATTCTCAGTGATACCAGAATCTGGGTCTTTGACAATTGCGTCGATTTTGCGGCGTACCTTGGGCCAATCAGTGGCAGAAGGCACGAAGCCATTCTTCAAAACGTCGAACGCCTCGCCCGCCGTGACCTTCACCTCCATCGTGGTGGCTCCCACGGCTTCGGCGTAGTAGCGGATGTCCTTGAGGTGGCGGTCCAGCACCTTGACCAGATCGCTGGCCTTGGTGCGGGTCAGCTTCAGCACACCGTTGCCAGTGTTCAAGATCAGTGAGACATCACCGACCTCGGTCGGCCAGTTCACCTTGACATCCCCCTTGTCGGTGACCCGCAGGAGCTTCCCTGCCTTGCCAATCAGGGACTCGATGGACTTGCCAGTGAGCAGCTTCAGGACATCAATCGGAGGCAGGCCAATGTAGTCGTTCCACAGGTCCAGTTTCTCCTTGTTCAGCTTGATGCCGAGTTCCTTGAAGTCATCAACAGTGGACGTGACCTTGACTGCCTCCGGTGTAGCCCGTGGCTTCTCTATGCGGGTCTCGAACTTGATCGGGACCATCAGCGTGCGACACCACGGGTGAAATGGCGGGACGTGCATCCGGTTGGCGACCAGCATGTCGGAGTTCATCGACTTGATGGCCTCCATGCTGACCTTCGACTGGTCTGGCCACGGGTGGATGGCCTTCAACTCCGTTGGATTCTCCAGCATCACAGCGGCGTCCAGAATTCCGCGTGCGCTCTCAATCGTGAAGGTCTTGCCGTGAATGAACCGGCAGAACTCGGAGGTGCGGTTGTCCAACTGGGCACTCAACTTGTACGTGGTGTAGCCAACCAGATCGGCCTCGGCCAGAAAGCCCCAACCACTCAAGCGTGAGGTGTGCAAGGCAGAGACCATTTGCAACTGATTGTCCCCGGTTTCTTTGAACGGGGTGAAGTCTTTCAGCGCGGAGTCCTCGGCCTTCTGCACCAGCTTCTTGCGTCGTTGTGCAATCAATTGCAGGAGGTACTTCTGCAAGCGCAGCACCATGCTGTACTGGAGGAAGGTCTGCAACTGGGTGACAGCGTTCTTGGTGGCCCGCTCCAGCACCAGCCCACCGGTCATCGTGCGCGGCCCTGACGCCAACTGGGCTCCGAAGTCGATGTCGGCACGGAACACCGTGTAGGCGTAGCTGGCGATGTCAGTGCCGATGGCCGACAGGTCGATGCCATCCACCACGGCCTCGGCAGACGCGAAGTCGTCGGTGGCCATGGCCTTCTGGAACTCCTTCCAGATGCCCTCGGCTTGTGCGGCCCAAAGCTCCTCAAGGCGAAGGGCCAGCAAGCCCTCCAACTCAAGGAACTGGCGAATGTCAGCAGTGGCCATGGTGGTCGTTCGGCTGGGCGAATGCCGTCAGCAGTTGATCGAACACCTCGCGGTCCCCGCTGGACAGGGCTTGCACGGACTTCCGAATGACGTACTTGTCGTCGTCGGTCATCTCCACGATGGGCTCGGCCAACCCCTCCATCTCAGCAGTACGTCGCACCAGCTTCAACAGGGTCAGGCGGTCGTTGCCCAGCTTGTCCATCATCTGCGCTTCTTCAGTGGGCTGTGCGGGGTCACCGAACTGGGCTCCACCGAACGGCTGCGGGCTTGTCACCGGAGGCTTGGCGTTGGGGTCGTACTCAAGGTCGATGCCCAGCACCTTGTTGACCTCGCGGACAAAGCCCTCGGCGTCCACCTTGCCGTCCAACAACTCCATGCCCTTGAAGAACTCATCCACGGACTTCATGGTAATCGGCATGGACTTGAACAGCAGGGTCTTCCAACCCATGGCGCGGATTAGCGTGCGGTTGATGATTTCATCGAACTCCGTGCGCTCCGGCTGGAACACCTGAGCCTCTGCCACCTGATAGGCAACCACAGCCGTGGCGTAGTTGTAGTCGGTGCTGCGACCGATGAACAGGGGTGGCAAGCGGAAGCCCACGCGCACGTGCTCCTCGGCCTTGCTGTCGTACTTGTCGTACATGGCGTCCTGACCGGAGCCGAAGCGTTCGACCTTGGCGCTGACGCTACCGCTGGACTCGATAGTGCCTGAATTCGACTGCAATTCCACGACAACAGCACGACCCTTCTTGCGGTTGCTGGAACTCAAGTACGTGCGAAGCTGGGCAGCAGACTCGCCCACCATGTTGCCGCCCTGCACGAAGATGATGGCCGGGGGCATACCCCCGGAGTCGAAGAACTCAAGGTTGGCTTCCTCGGCCTTGCGTGAGCCCAGTACAGACGGTAGTTGGTTGATCCAGCGCGGCACGAAGTACGGGCCATTGTGGTCGCGGTCGATGCCGAAGAACACGACCTCGGTGGCCTTGCGGTCTGGCGTCAGCTTGGTTCCTTCTGGTGCCCACTCGCCGGTCATCCGGTCGAGGTCACGGTCCACACCGAACTCCTTGAAGTATTGCTTTCCCTGCCCGTTGAAGGACTGGACAAAGCGGCGTGGGCGCTCACGTAGGCGTAGGGCCAGTTCCTGACCTGAACGCAGGACGGTCTTGGTGACCTCCATCGGGTCGCCCAGTCGAACCAGTCGCATGGTCTGGCCTTCGATGTGGCGCAGGCCGACGATTTCGCCGTTGATGGCCCGCAGGACTTCGAGGAACCCGTAGCCAATGGACTCAAGGTCTTGGCGCAGGGCACGTCGCATCGTCACGAACGACACCCCGGGATAGGGCTCGTCAAAGAATTGAGATGCAGACTGCAACTCGGTCTCGTCAATCTCCTCATTCTCAACAGAGGGGACGAACTCGTGTCCGGTGCCGTCGATGTTGACTTCCATCGCGTGAACACACTGGTTCAGAATGTTGTTCTGCTTGACCAAACCCTTCAACACCTTGGGGGTGTACGGAGGCAGAATCGCCAGCGTTCCCTCGGTGCGCTCACCGGGGATGTAGTAGAGATTGGCAAACTCGTCTTCTAGCTCTCGCGCTGCGTCGGCCATCACCATGTAGGTGTCACCCTTGATTACGCGAGAAATCACGGTTAAATCTGGTTGTTTCTGGGTGGTCGGCATCCGCTTTTGGGATGCAGAACCGTTCTTGATAGCGATTGCCATACGGGCCTCCTGTGACAAAACGAATTCTACTTGAACCGTGTCCACAGAGTAACCCAGAACATGCCCTCAGACCTCCACAAAGGCGATAGGCGACCCTCAAAGGTTTCGTCCCATGTTCTGGGTTTGTCAGTGCAACTGATTGCAGCCGTAGGGCCAAAAATAAAGCCACCCGAAGGTGGCCTTGGTAGGGGCTGGTATTGCTTACTCGGCGGCAGCGGCAGCAGCAGCGATGGAGTCCTCGACAGGCTCTGGAGCCTTCTTGGTGCGGACCAGCTTGATTCCGTTGGACATCAGGTCAGCGACCTCAATGGCGGTGGCGGCTTGGGCCTTGTAGCGTTCCGCCACGACAGCGTTCACGGCTTGGGCTTGGCTCTCGGCTTCGACCAGATGCTGGCTGTTGTCGGCAGCGTCGGTCACGATGTAAATACGGCTCATGGTTTCTCCTTGAAAATACCGGGTAGCCCCCGGCGTGGCGTGGTTAAAACTTCAGTTCCTTCAGATCAGCCATGTTCGGGCCAACCTTGGCATCAGCGGTGAACTTGAGTTGCGGCTTCCAGCCGAGCTTGTGGAACGGCAGGTTCTCCATCACCTGCACGGTTCGGCGGGCGTAGAACTCATAGTTGTCCTCGGGTAGGTAGTAGTACCCGGCGTCGTGGATGCTGCCGAAGCAGGGGGTGGTCTCGGCCCAGCCCATCGCGGCCTGCTCGGCAATAGCCCACATCATCATGTCCGACAGAGTGGATTGCACGGGGCTGTTGATCGACCGACGCTCCTCCTTGGAGCGGATGTCACCGCGCTTGCTGTTGATGAGCGGGAGGTGTCGGACACGTCCCAGCGGCGACCGCACGAAGCCGTGCTTGTGGGCGTAGGCTTTGTAGGCGGCGTGGTACGCCAGCAGGCCGGGGTAACGCTGGAAGAACCCCGTGCGGAACTGCTCGGCCTGTTCGTAGGTCAGGGTCACGCCGTAGCTGGTGCGGGCGTAGTCGATGAATCCGTCAACACCCATGCCGTAGATCAGGCCGAAGTTGCCAGCCTTGCCCAACTGGCGGATGTCGTCGTACTTGCCTTTGTCGGCCTTCTTCAACGCCATCATCTCCTCGTAGGTGTAGCCCGCGACGAACGAACTGGTCACCACGTGAAGGTCGAGGTTGTTGAGGTAGGCGTGGATCATCGCCTCCTCGTTGGCGAGGCAGGCCATGACCTTGAGTTCGCCCTGACTGTAGTCGTTCTCAGCCACCAGCATTCCGGGCGGTGCGTTGTAGCAGCGGCGGATGCGCTTGCCCCACTTGGTGTGCTTGGGGATGGTCTGGAACGCCGGGTCTTTGACGGAGATGCGACCGGTGTTGGTGCCACCCTCACCCTCGTCCTTGTTGCCCGCGAACAGGAAGTACGTCGGGTGCATCCTGCCGTCCGAGCGGATGTGCTGGCGGAAGCCCACGATGTACGTGCTGAGGGTCTTGTTGGTGGCGGAGAACTCAGACATCAAGGAAACGAATTCCTTGGCCTCCTCGACACCCTTGAACATCTCAAGGTGCTCCATCGAGGTCACCGGAGCCTTGGTCTTTTCGGTCAACATCTTGGGCTTCAGGTTCAGGCCCTGCGGCGAGAACATGAAGTCGTTGATGAGGCTGGCCTTGGTCAGGTTCAGGCCCCCAATCTTGTCAGCGTCGTAATGCTTGGCGACCAGCAGGCCACCCACCACCTTCTTGGCCTCGTTGGTCAGCCGGTGCAGGTCTGCAATCAGGTCGGCTTCGAGTTGGTCGAACTCTGCCTTGTCCACGCAGACGCCACCGCGCTCCACCAATTCGTAGGCCCGGGCGGCTGGGTGCAGGATGTTGACGTAGAACCCGGCCAGCGCGGTGTCCTGCAACAGCAGCTTGCGCTGGGCCTCTCGGACCCTGTAGGTGGCGTCGGTGTCTCCGCAGGAGTATCGCAGAAAGGACGCGGGGTCTTTGGCGTACTCCAAGTCCATCCGCGCCTTGTTGGCCTTCGCGTCGAACTGGTCACTGTAGCCTCCCAACTCCGGGGCGTAAATCTTGGCGTGAACGTCGAGGCCGTTGCTGCGGTTCTCGTCCAGCAGGGAGCCGACCAGCGTGGTGTCGAACTTCAGGTTGGTGCAGGTGATGCCGGTCTGCTCGTAAATCCATTCGGTGTCGTACTTGGCATTGGCCCCGCAGGTGGAAACCTCTTGGCAGTTCAGCAGCCAGTGTAGGTCGGCTTGGTTCTGGATGTCGTGCAGGAAGGCCAGCGACTCCGCCTTGTTGGCGAACACCACCATGACGCCCTGCCCCACCTTCCACGTGAACTGGATGGAGATGATGTAGCCGTCCGGGTGGAAGCGGTCGAGGCCGAGGGTTTCGGTGTCCACCGCGAGGTCGCACTTGCCGCTGTCTGCGATGATCGCCTTGACGGCATCGACCACTGGCTTCAAGTCCTTGAGGTAGGCGTAGTCACCGTACTTGGGCTCGGTGGTGCCGGTCTTGGCCAAGCGCAGGGCCATCGCGGTGTCTGTCAGCAGGTCAACGAACTGGCCGTAGTCAATCTCCCCAATGGTCGGGCTGTAGCTGACCATCAGGGGTATGCCCTGCACGGGGGTGATGGACTTGCGAAGCCCGGTGACCTTGCGGTTCTTCGGCATCAGGCTCGCCGCCTGAAGGGCCTCTAGCGATTGGGTGCCCAGCGCCAGCACCGCCTTGCTGTTGGGTAGCGCCGGGAACAACTGCTCGATGCTGTCAACGAAGTTCAGTGGAACATCTGGGTAGTGGGCCACGACGGACCCAATCTTTGACAAGACGGACAGCTTGTCGGTTGTAGAGAAAACTGTCAGCAATGCACTCACCTCACGCATTCACGGTCGTCAGGTCCACCGGCTCCCACTTGAACTTGGCATCACGGTTGTGCGAGCAGAAGAAGGCCCGGGTCATAGCGTTCTTCAGCTTCCCGATGGTGCTTTTAGCGTTGCCGAGGCCGAACTCCTTTTCGCCCCCAACCCTGAGTTTAACATGGTCGTTGTCGAAGAAGATCATCCACACACCTTTTTCTGTGGACATCATGTAGCCCCAAAGATTGCCGCAGACCCGCACGAAAGCCGTGACCAGCTTGTCGGTGTTCTCGTCCACGCAGATGGTCACGTCGGTTCGTACCGCCCAGATGTCCCCGAGGTTCATGGTGTGGCCTTGGACCACTCCTCGAATCTGTTTGTCCACCAAGTACAGGTCGGTCTGAAAGCAGTCGGCAATCTTGTAGATCAGTTGGTCGTTCATTTCGTACTCCACTTCTTGTCACGGCAGGAGGCGTGGACTTCCGGCAGGAAGACGCCAAACAGGCGGGGTCGGAGCGTCAACTCCAGCGGCTTCTCTTGGCGCTCGATGCAGAACATCTCCAGTTCGCCCAGCATCCCCATGTAGTCAAGGGAGACCTTCTGGCCCACCTTGAGGTTGCGGAGGTTCTTCTCCATCCAGTAGGAGTTGTCGAGTTCCTGCTCTTGGCGGCTCAGGGTCTTAGGCATTGATGGCTCCCATGCTGGTTGATATGTGGTCGAACTCAAGGTCCATGCCGTAGAGGATGGAGCCGAGGACGCGGGACGGCGGGGTGCCATCCAACTGAATGTGCATCGACAGGTAGCTGCTGTGGTCGCTGAAGCCCATCTTCACCAACTTGGCTGCGATGCTGTCGTCGCGGGTCTTCTGGAACTCAGCGCGAACGCTGATCGTGGTGGGCTGCATCCGAACCGCGACGTTCACGGTGCCGATGGCGGCAGCACGGTAGATGGACCCGCCACTGGAGCCCTTGACTTGCTGGCTGACGGCCCGTGCCTCGCTCAGCTTGATGATGGCGTTGACCAGCTTGGGCTCGGGCTTGGCCGGGGCGCTGGCTTCGGCCATGGCAGCGGCAGCGGCCTTGTCTTCCTTGGCGCTGGGGGCGGCGTTCATCCACTTCGGCTTGGCCGGGGTGGTGGGCTCGGGGTCGGCACCGAAGTGATGCTCGGCCTTGAGCGTGGCCGTGGTCGTGGCCTCAGTCGTGGCCTTGGGAGCCGCCTGAAGGCCGGGGGTGGGGCCGGTGTCACCGCCCATGAAGGCCGTGGCCTTGTTCAAGACCTCCGATACATTGGTGCGGATCATGGTCTGCACCAGCGTGTCGAGGGACGCGAACTTGGCCAGCATCGCGGGGCTCGTGTACTCGAACCTCTGCTCGCCCATCTGCACGTAGAAGTTGAACAGGCCGCTGTTCACGGTGTGCCCTGCTGCAACCAAGGCCGTCGCCTGCTTCAACTCCGGGGACGCCGCACCGAACATTTCGGTCAGCAGTTTGATGAGTTGGTCACTTTTCATCTGAATCGCCACTTTCTCACTCCATTGAGGTTTGTCGATACTGTAATTATATCACAGAAATCTGGTTTGTCAAAACTAAATCAACTCACCGATGAGCTTTTTTGTTGTCTTGACAGCGTTCCACGACCTGCTCGCCGTGGCGAACACCGTGGACTTTGACTTGGGGGACGGGAGTTCTTTGCCGCCGCTGACCTTCGGGTACGCGGACTTGCTGCTCGAACCATAACTGCTCGACCCGTAGCTGCCGCCCCATGAGGACGTGCCGTGGGACTTGCTGCCCGACACCTTGTTGATGCCGAAGTGCTTGTTCAGGAAGCTGATCTGGCTGTCGGACTCCACGGCCTTCTTGCAGTAGAGCTTGCGAACGGTTTCGATGGCCTCCTTGTCGTTGTTGAGCACGGCAAACATCGCGGCGAACAACGTGCCGGTGCGTCCATGTCCACCGATGCAACCCGCGTGTACTTTCTTACCAGCCTGCAATTGATTGCACAGGTATTCGACCAGAGCCGAGAACTTCTTGGGGTCACTCGGGGCACACATGTCGGTGATCGGGAACAGGAACTGCGTGACCTCACGCTCTACCTCCCACGGCTGATACTTCTGTACCCGCATCCCCTGATCGAGCCCGACGTAAATGTCGGCGTCCTCGTGGATCGGGTTGATGCAGGAGCCTCCCGCCAAGGTGCCACCGGCCAACTTGAGGACCGGGTGGCTCTCGTAGCAGGAGTAGCCCTTGAAGGACTTGCTGCTGCCGCCAAAATGGGTGCCGCCAGCGACACCGTAGTCTGCATACTCTTTCATCACGCCATCCTCTCGAAAACTTGAACTTCCTTGCCGGGGAACCACTGGAAGGTGTTGGTGTATTTGACCGCCTGCCCGTTGACCACGGCCATGACCGGCTTCTTGCCGTACTTCTGATCCTGAGCCTTCTTCTCCTTGGGGTAGGAGTGCAGGGCACCAAGGGACTCAACCTTGTACCAATCGACGTACCCACCGATGCTGCCGGTGAAGGCGTCGGCTACCTGCTCGATAAGGTGCAGGGGGATGTCGGACTTGAACTTGGCTTCGCGCAGGGCCTCGCAGACCTGACCACTGCGCTGCACATCAAGAATCTTGATGAACTCGCTGGTGTACATGCCGTAGAGCATTCCCTTGTTGAACATCGGGCCGTTGTTGTGGGCCAGCGTGTACGCGGTGTCGATGAACATCTCGGCGCTGATCGTCCCCGCCACGTAGTCCCAGAGGGTCTTGCTGATGTTGCCCCACGGCTTGCCGCCGTATCCACCGGACCAGCTACCGTTGTTGAAGCAGTAGGTCAGGGCCTCGCAGTAATGCTCGAAGCTGAGGTCGGGCACCTTGGTCAGCCACTGGTCCAGCGTGGAGACACTGGTGCTGTCGTGGATGAACGGGTGCAACTCACTCAGGGTGTCGAGCAGTAGGGCTGGCTTCTTGCCCTTGAGGGTTGCCAGATTCTTGCAGTGACGCCACTCTCGGCTGATGACCAGAAAGGTGTACCACATCAGGCGGCGGTGCTGGTCGAGAAGTTCCTTGGCGTATAGGTTCACGATTTCCTGACCCCATGGAGGCAGGTGCTGGTTGGTCGTGAACTTGTTCGACAGGACGGCGACGAGTTGGTTGAGGCCGTAGAACCGGATCGCGGCGTTGTCCGGGGACACCGTGGCGTCGGCCTTGTCAGCCTTCAATAGCCGGTTGGCAATCGCCTTGGCAGACAGCGATGCGAACCGCGACTTCTTGCGAAGCGGGTGCTGCTGAATAGCCAGAAGCGTGTTGGTTTCCATGGGCGCACTCCTTTGCACTTGGGGGGGCCAAGACTATCTCGACCTCACCCCTTAATTATAACTCAGAAACTCAGTTTGTCAAGGATTTTTTGCTACGGAATACGTTGCGAACCTTGCTCCAGAACACCATCCGCTTGAGGTGCGTGGGGACTTCCCACTGCTCCAACAAGTCCATCTGGTTCTTGGTCTCTACCGCGTGAGCGTAGTAGTTCTCGCGGACGTAGAGGATGGGCTGCTCGATGTCGAAGACCTTGGCGAGAGCCGCCAGCATCAGGCCGGTGCGTCCTATACCGCCCATGCAGCCAACGTACACCGGCTTGCCAGACAGCACGAGCCGCAGGGTCTCCTCGACTCCCCGCTCCAACTCCTCGACGGTAGGGATGCTGAAGTCAACCACCGGCACATCGACCTCACAGGGCAAGTCGATTTCCTCGGCCATCTTCACACCCAAAAAGCCCTTGGGCATTTTCTTGTACGGACCACCGGCAACCTTGAAATGGGCACCACGCCACAGAGGCAAAACAATAGAACCACGCATGTTCATTCACTCCTTTGAACTTCAAACTAAGACACGGCGACGAATTTCGCCATGCCAACCACAGGCTTTACAGCCATCTCCTTCACAGTCCTCGCACTCCTCGTACATGACCTCCCCGCCCTGCGCTCCTTGCACCTGACGGTAGGCCATGCGTTCGACAACGCGAGTCGCCATGTTGATCTTGAAAATCCAGTGCATCCAGCGCCTGTTGGCCCACTCGTGGGTCAGCGGGGCGGAGTGCACCACCATGTGTTCGAGTTCGGTCGTGGAGATACCCTCCCCGACAACCACTCGTTGGGGTTGCGCCAGCAGCTTCATAGCCGTGAAATCACTATGCTGCGTGGAGCCTCAAACGCCAGTCGGTGACTTGACAAGCCGCTGGCCGTGCGCTGTGGGCCGTAGCTGACGAACACGTTCGGCACCACCTCGGTACGGTGGGTGTCGGTGATGCTCATTTTCTTGCCATCGACTTCCACCAGTGCTCGCTGGCCGGGGCCAACGTCAATCACGGTCATCGTCTTGTCGCCAATCTGGAATTTGGAATTCGGTTTGATACCCAAACTCAGTGCCATGTCTGCTTCTCTCCTTAGACGCCCAACAGGTCGTTTGCAATTTCTGTCAGTTCCCATGTGCTGCCGTCTGCTACGCCACGCTTGTACTCCACCACCCGAACCAGACCCCGGGAACGCAGGATCATCAGGTAGCTGGAGACATCCGACACCGTGAACGCATTGCCATGCAACTCCAATGTGTCGGTAACCTCCCGGCTGTTGGCTGGCTCGATACTCCATAAGCAGGCCAACGTGTTGAACAGGTGGGTGCCCTTCTTGGGCAACTTTACGTTCTGCTCCTTCTCGTTGTGCATGATTTCCATGCTCAGGAGCGTTGTAAATACCACGTTTCTGTAACCGCAGAGACAGACGACCGAGAGGTCGCAGTGCGTCTTCTCGTACCACGCATTTCTGCTTCCGCATTTCGGGCAATCTGTTTTCATAGGCATCCATAGGCACACGTTCCATGGATTCTACCGAATAAGTGGTGTTCATCGCCAGCTTCACTTCTGTGTCGCCACCGAATAATACTTCGGGGAGGCGCTGTCCTTGTGGTTCCAGACGCCAATGCCAATGCCGTCCTGCTTCAGCCAGTCTATGACCTTGATGTGCGCTGGGCTCAGAGCCTTGGCTGCAATTGATTGCACGAGCATCACGTCGGTCTTGGCCATCACCAGCGTGGCGAGGTCGAGGTTGCTGCCGTCCACCAGCGGAGAGTGCAGGAAGCCGTGGACCTCCATGCCGTAGCAGGTGCTGTCCTTGGCGGTCAAAGCGTTCTTGGCCTCACCCAACACGGCCTTGGCCCGGGCCTCAAAGTCCTCGTCGGTGTAGAAGTCCGTGCTGACTCCCCGTGTCACCGAGAAGTCCAGCTTGTCGCACTTGTCCACACACTTCTCCACAGTCTCCATGATGTCCTTGATGTTGAAGTGCAGGATGTTGCCTAACTCCAGCACCAACCGATCCACGTGGAACTCGGGGGAGGACTCGACAATCAGGGTGATGCCCTTCATCAGTACGGACTTGAACTTGGCCACCAGCGGGTTGTTGCCGCCGACCACCGGGACTTCACCGAACCACACCCGACCCGTGGCCCCGTCGATGCTGATCTGCATCCCGGCCTTGAACTGGTGGTGATGCTCCTTGCCGAGGCCGACCACGCAGGTGCGGTTCATCGAACGCGCCACCACGGCGGCGTGGCTGGTGCTACCACCGGTCATCGTCAGGACACCCACGGCTGCGGCCATGCCGCCGATGTCATCTGGCGTGGTTTCCTCGGTGACCAAGATGACCTTCTGGCCAGCCTGTGCGAGTTGCATGGCGGTCTTGCTGTCCAGCGCCACGACCCCGGTCTGGATGCCAGAACAGGCCGGGATGCCGGTGAAGTCCGCAGGCTTCTTGAACTTGGTGTCGATGACCGGCATGTTGGCGAGGTCGAGTTCGCGCTGGCTGACCCGCTGGAGCATTTCGGATTCACTGATGAGGCCGGTGGACTGCATGTCCATAGCGATCTTCACGGCGGCAGCGGCGCTGCGCTTGGCATTGCGGGTCTGTAGGATGTAGAGCTTGCCGTCCTGAATCGTGAACTCCACGTCCTGCACGTCGCGCTTGAGTTCTTCCAGCTTGATGACGGTCTTCAGCAGTTCTGTGGAGACCTCCTCGTTCCACTCGGCCATCTTGCTGAGCGGCATCGGGGTGCGGATGCCCGCCACCACGTCCTCGCCCTGCGCGTTGGTCAGGAACTCACCGACCACCTTGTCGTCGCCGGTATCGGGGTCGCGGGTGAACAACACGCCGGTCCCGCTGTTGTCGTTCAGGTTGCCGAAGACCATGGCCTGAATCACCACCGCCGTGCCCCACTCGTTGGGGATGTTGTTCATCTTGCGGTAGGTCTTGGCCCGGTCGTTGTTCCAGCTTTTGAACACGGCCTCAACGCTGTTGATGATCTGGTCGGCCACGCCCGGGAAGGTTTCCTGCGCCTCGCGCTCGTAGGCGCTCAGGGTTTCGGGCAGAGTGTGCTTCTCCAGCTTCTTGCGGTCGATGCCCTTGACCACGTTGCCGTACATCACGATCAGCCGCTTGTAGGAGTCATTCACGCAGTCGGTGCCGATGCGCTGCTCCCATGAAGTCTTGGTCGTGGTGTCCAGCCCGACGTTCAGGATGGTGTCCATCATCCCGGGCATCGACACGCGAGCCCCGGAGCGTACTGACAGCAGTGGCATGTAGCCGAATATGTCCTTGAAGTACGCCAGCTTGGCCTTGACCTCCATCGCCACCTTCTTCATCGTGGTCTTGGGGGCCTTCATGTACTCGACGCAGACCGTGGTGGGGATGACGAGAGCAGGCGGGACGTTTATGCCCTGCTGCTGCATCCACCACAGGCCGTAGCCCTTGCCGCCGAGGAATTCGGCGTTGCCTTGGATTTCTTGATTGGTGAGTTCGATCAGCACGATTCAGCACTCCTTTGCTGTTGTTGATACCGTAATTTTACCACAAAACTCCGGTTTGTCAAAACTTTTTTACCCCCGTCGCATCGTGGCAACCTCGATGGCCTGCTCCTTGGAGAACACCGGCACGATGCTCGACTTGTGCATGGTCGCCAATCCCACGATAGCGGTGCCGGTGTACTCACGGCGCGGGGGCGGGGCGGTGCTGCCCGACATGGAGTCGAGACTGCGGAAGCGGCGACTGTCGCGCTCGGCAGGAACCTCCAGCTTGTAGCTGTCGGCCAGACTACGGCGTGGCGGTGGGGCTGTCTTGGTGTGGGCGAATTTGGGGGCGGTGTCCCACTTCTTGCACAGGGCGTCCCACGATGCCTGCAACTCGCGTTGCTTGGCGGTGGGCTTGCGTTTCTTCTTCATGATCCACTCCTTTGGAAATGAAGACCTCAGTCTCTGAGGCCGAATAGACTTCGTAGTCCGATAGATTTGAACTTCTTCTGCTTACCCGGGCGGCTGATGACCTTGGCCTTTTCTTTGGTGGAGAACCAGCCGTTGTTGCCGTGGTACGGGTTGCCTGCTCCAGCGGCCTTGAACACCGCCGAAAAGCCGGTGGCTTTCCCGGCCTGCTCTTGTTTGTGGTCGCTCATGGTGTCGTCCTGTGGGAGTCAATCGAAGTCGATATTATCCCTGAAACACTTCCAACCGGGGAATCTTGGATACTTCAACACCCCGTAAGGTTGGTACTTGTAGGTGATGTGCTTGCCGATTTTCTCGGCGCGGGTGGCCCAAATCTCTTTGGACTGCGCTGCCGTCATCGAGCCCGGGGCGACGTAGAACTCCCCGAACTGCTCGGAGTGAACCCGGAAGCCGCCGCAGGTTCCGTTCTTGACCTTTCCGGCCTTGGCGCTGCTGCGCTTGGCGTGACCAAGGGCGTCCTGCTCCAGCTTGTTGGTGTTGGTCTCGCCCTCGATGACCTCCAGCACCACGGCCTCGGCGTCCATGAACTCCTTCCACTTCAACAGCGTGCCCTCCATCACGGTGGATCGACCGAACTTGTAGAAGCGGTGCGGGTGCTTGAGGATCAGCCCCTCGAAGCCCATGTCCATGGCGATGTCCATCTTCTGCTTGAGACCGTCGATGTCGTAGACGGCCTCCTGTGCCAGCAACTCCACACGGGCCTTGACCTCGGCAGGCAGGTCGGCGTACCAGCCCTGCAAGCGCAGGTGCCGCTCGTGCGCCGTCAGCGTCGGCAGGCTGTGGTCATCGAAGACATACAGCTTGAAGTCGGGCTGGCCGTCACGGGACATGATGCCACTGGAAGTGCGGTACATCACGTTGTCGCCGGAGGGCGCTCCGACCACTACCTCGCCGTCCTTGCCGTTCAGATGCTCGGCGTGGCTGGCCACCCACTGCTGGAAGTGCATGTTGGGTAGCGGCAGGAGCTTGCGGGACACCGCCACGTCGTCGATGATGGGGCAGCGAATGCCGTCCAGTTTGAAGCTGGCCAGCAGCGGGAATTGAATGGCATCGGGGGCAGGAATCTCGCTCGCCGCCAGCATTGGTTTGAAAGTCGTCATTTTTGTTCCTGTGCAATTGATTGCGCGTGAAGGTGGGTGTCGATGCCAGACTTGAGCTTGGCGTAGACATCCTGCTTGCGGAGGGTGTACAGCATCCCCATCACCCCGTAGTAGCCGGTATCCGAGCAGAAATCCATCAGCCAGAAGAAGTCAAAGGCCACGCCGAAGTAGTCGGCACCCTTGTCCCATGTCGGGTCGATGGCATGACCGTGGCGGTCCACCACCCACGCATGTTCCAGCGGGATGAGGCCGGGGCTCATGGCGAAGCCCTCGCAGTAGACGTACTTGTCAGGGTTGCTGGCCACCAACTGGTAGGCATTCTTGTAGCACCGGCCCGGCTCCATCTTGCCGGTCAGCTTGTTGCGCTTGGGCGTCCACTGGCGACCGAACTCAGACAGCAACTGTATGTTGGGCATGACCAGCCCATTCATCTCAGTCAGCGAACGGTACATCTCGACGTGTTGCTGGCAGGCGCTCATTTCCAGTTCACCGTCAGGAAGGCAGTCTCGGAACCGGGGAGTTGGATGAACAGCATGGACAGCGCGGCAAGGGCGCAGGCGTAGGCCACCAGCTTGTCGCCGTTGTCCGGGTTGTTCAGGAAGGTCGTGATCTTTTTCAGCATGGTCTTACTCCTCGTCGCTTTCGTAGTTGCCTTCTTCGTAGTCGTCATCGCTGTCTTCTTCCGGGTCGTCGCCGGTAAAAATCTTGATGTCGTCAATCAGGATGGTGCCGTCCTCGTACCCGAAGATGAAATCGTGGTCGATGGTGAGCTTGCGGCTTTCGCTGCCGGGGGCCTCGGTGACCAGTGCCTCGGGCACCAGACCGATCAGGCCCGCGTCCACCGGGTAGCTGTGGCCATCGGTGCCTCGGTACTGGCCGTCGCCCCAGCGGGTGCCACTGGCGTACACGTGGTGTCCGCGCACGGTGCCCTTGGGGTGGTTGAAGAAGTCGCAGGAGTTCAGCAACGGCATCCAGTCGGCGTCGGGGACGGCGTAGCAGGGGTCGCCCAGCCAGTAGGTGCCAGCGGGGACGGTGATCGTGAAGTTGGTGGATTGGGACATGATGTTCTCCTTGTGAATCAGGCGTTGACTTCGACGTAGCCGAACTGGCGAAGGTGCTTGCAGGGCTTGCGCTGACCAGACAGGTCGGGCTTGGCGAACTTCCAAGCGGGGCAAGAGCAGCGACCGTTGGTGACATCCACGCGGTACTCGCGCTTGCCATCGCTGGAGCCGATGACCATCACGGCGTAGGAACGGTTCTGGTAGGTGACGAAATCAGCGTCACGCATTTCAAACTGGATAGAGAGGTCTGTTGCTGCTGCCATGATGCACTCCTTTGCTTGGCGTTTGCGGAGGGCCTTATTGCCCGTCCATGCTTTAATTATACCTCAGAATTCGGGTTTGTCAAAACATTTTCGACATTATTTTCAAAAAATTTTGCGGTTAATCACCCAAAACGTAGATGTCCATGTCGGTGACCTCGTGCAATCCTGTCAGCTTGGGAACCACCACGGCATAGCTGAGTTTGTCCACCAGCGAGATGGCGTACTCCCGAGCGGCCTCGATCTGCCCGATGGTGGCGTTGTCCAACTGCTCGTCGTGGATCAGCAGCACGGTGTTCATGATCTTCATCTCCAGACCGGTGAAGCCCATGCTCTTGCCTTGGCTGTGCCGGTAGCCCGCGTTCAGCAGGCACTTCCACGCCATGTTGAACGTGGACTCGGCCTCCGGGTACAGCTTGCCGGGTTGACTCAGCCAGCTGCCGATCATGATGACGCCAGCCAGACAGTTCCAGTTGAGTTCGTCGCCCTGCCCGTTGACCAGCACCGTCATGGCCGAGTGGTGGTAGGTCTTCATCTTCAGCTTGTCGCTGGCCGACAGCTTCTCCATCGACTCAAGGATGAACAGGGGGTTGATCCGCACCCCCGGACGGCGCTTGCCTTTTTTCTTCATTGCAATTGGATGTTGTTCTCTGGCTGAAACGCGCTGATTTCCAGATCAAGTTCACCATCGAGTTCCCAAGCCGCGACCTCTGCGGCGTGAAGGTAGCCCTGCGCCTCCACCAGCTTCAAGTCCACCTTGTTGGTGTCGATGTCTCGAATCAGGACGGTGAACAACATGGCTATCTCCCGCTCAGGCGAAGCTCGGTCAGGGCATCAATTGTTTCGTCCATTTTAGCGGCCACAGGGTGTATCGTGTAATCCAAAAGGCGCTGGTAGAACGTCTTGGCCAACGGCTCTGGCTCGTGGTCTATGTACGCGCCGAGCAGAGTGAAGAACTCTGGACCCAACACAACCGTGGCCCCGTACTCCATCTGGTCCTTCAGGTAGAACTCCGAGGACTTCAGGCTGCGCTCGTACTCCTTACCGTGGCGGCGCATGACGTACTTCAAGGCGTTGCCCACGTTGAAATTGAGCCAACGCAGAATGTGCTTGGCCTCGATCCCACTCGGATGGGTGTTGTAGTGCTGGGCTTTGGTTACGACATCGAACTGCATGAAGGGCTCCTAGTGCTTGGTGCGGCTTTCCAGACCACAGGCAGTGTCCACTGCGGAGGTCAGAATCTGGGCGAGGTCGGCTTCCCCGGCTGAGATTGGCAGGGTGTCGCCATCTGGAGAGAACAGCAACACCACTCCGTAGCCAGCACCCAAGTGCAGGGACAACTGGTAGCCCTCCGGCAAGTCGTCAATGGCCCGCTCAAGGGCCTGCCCGATCAGAGCGGCGTTGCTGGCCTCGTCGCTCATTTGGTGAGCGCCAACTCGATTTTGGACTGAAGCTCGGCGGACAGTCCGTCTGCAATCACTTGCACGAGCAGGCCCTCCAGCAGGGCGATCCGGTTGGCTTGCAAGTCGATGAACTCACCCTCGGCGTCGAAGAACGCATTGATGGTGTCTGGGGCGATGGAGCGCAGCAGGTCCAGCACCTCTTGGCAGATCACACGGACCTCCTTCTGGGCGGTCTTGTGAAGGCGTGACTTCAGGAAGAATACCCACGAGCGGAAATTGCCGTTCAGGTAGAAGCGGCTCATGGTCAGGCCCTCTGGCAGGACGGCCCGGGCGACCTCCTTGGCGATGCCGTGCTCAAGTGCCGTTTCATAGGCAGTAGTGGCAGACTTCAGTACAGCCTCCTGCATCAAACGCCACCCGTAGGACAAGTCGGTGTCGTCGGTCTCCAGTGAGTTCTGGCGATTCTTGGTGTCCTGCAAGCGGCACTCGCGCAGCGGGGCCTCCGGCAGTTTGTCCACGCTCTGGTAGCGTTGGCTGAACTCCTGCACTTCCAGTTCGTGCATCATGAACGACCAGTGGCGCATGATCTGGCGGCTGATGTCCCGTGGTGCCGTGATTTCCAGACAGGCGTTGGCCTGACCGAAGGGGCTGGTATGACCCTCGCGCATCATGTAGTTGAACAGGGTGCCAATTGGCTTGTCCTGCATGTGGGGGTTGGACACCCGGGCGATGTACGCCATCTGCTTGTCGGCATCGGGCGTAACCCACTGAAGTTTCACTGCTGTCATCGTCGCTCCTTACGCGGCTTCAAGTTCAAGTTGTTGTTCAGGCTCACGTGATGAGCCACGCTGTACCAGTCTCAGCCGCGCAATCAATTGCAGGCTGTCCTTCTCGAAATCGGAGGGCGGTAACACCTCCGAGGCCCACCATGCTTCGGTGGTCTGCTTCTTTTCTTTCATTGTCGTCCAGTTGAGTCATTCTCGGGCTTCCAACAGAGTGCCTATGCGGGAGTTGATCCACTCAGGTTCGGCCACCACTACCCACTCCCACGAAACAGCGGCACCGGCTTTGAACTTGCCCATGCAGAACAGGATGGCCGGTACTCCCCATCGGGCGGGCGTGTAGTCATCCTCCGACTCGTCGCCGTGGTTGGTGCGGCTGGCCCCCTCGTGCAGGTCCACGTTGGCTTCCTTGCCCAACACAGTCCGGTCCTTGAGGTTCACGAACAACCGCTTGCCGTCCTTAGTAATAGTGGGGTGCGGGTATAGGGAGTTCGGAGCCCATGACTCTCCGAGGAACTTTCCCTTCTTGCCGCTTGAAAAATCGAAAACCTTCATCGTCACACTCCATTGGAACGACCATTATCTCATCAGGCGGCGCTCTCACCAACTTCTGGAGGCATCATCGCCTGCAACTTCTCTACCACTCCCTGCTGGATGAACGCAATCGGGGTGTCTGGGGCTGGCATGTTGAAGACATGGGGCCACACGTCTTTCTTCACGTGGGCAATCACCCCGGTGCGCTTGACAGTCTCCAGCGTGGGCTGCTGGTCGTTGCTGCACTCGATCAACGCGATGTAGCCTTCCTGCCAGCGGTCCTCGTGCTCCTTGCACATGGCCCAGCCCATGAAGTTCCACCGCTTGAGGGTGGGGCGCAGGTGCTTGTCCATCAGCACGACCTCATCGTGCTCCTTGCAGCAGACCGGGCAGACGTGTACGCCCATGCCGACGTACTCACGGTTGGGATGTTTTGCTCTCATGATTCTTCACTCCATTGGGGTTGCGGGAATTGGTGACCGTGAGCGTGATGTTGCCCTCGTGGTCGCGTTCTTGTTGCAGCATGGTGCCTTGTCCGTGCAGGGCCTCGTCTTGCATCAGGGCCTGCGTGATGATGATCTTGCCGCCTGCGGCCTTGACCATCAGCATCGTTGCCGCCAGCAGTCGTTGCTGGTATTCGTTGTCGGATTGGGGAATCCAGTTGCCGTCGTAAATCATGACACGCTCACCTCCATACGGCCTTCAACACCGGCCAGCGTCACGGTGCTGCCTCCTTCAAAGTCGGGGAACGGTACGTCCATGTACGCGATGTCCTTGTTCTTGCGGACGAGCGCCACCACGAAGTTGTCACCGACCTTGCCGAGTCGAATCGAGTCGTAGACCAGATAGTGCTGGCCATTCACGGTCTCCGTTCCCAGCCCCTGCATCAACTCCAGCTTGAACGCCTCGGTCAGTTTGATCGTCATGACACCACCTCCACCTTCACACCACACTCGTTGAACAACCGCTGACTGCGCTCGATGTGGTCGGCCCAGCGCGTCTGGAAAGTCTCGTTCATGGGGGCCACCACCACGGTCTTGATTCCAGCCTGCACGATGGCCCGGGCGCAGTCCATGCAGGGGAAGTGCGTGACCACCAGTGAGCAGTCCTCGGTCGAGAACCCGGTGCGGGCGGCGGAGTAAATGGCATTGCGCTCGGCGTGCTCGAACCAGAAGTATTTCTCTGGGCGTCCGTCCTTGCGCTCGTCCTCGTCGGCGGAGCAGCCACGAGGAGCCCCGTTGTAGCCCCACGGACCACCCTCGCCATTGGGTCCAATCAGGACCGCGCCGACTTTTGTGTCGTCCTTGCTCAGGTCGGCCACCGACCTAGCTATGTTCAGGTACTTTTTCAGATTCACGTGCAGCCTGCTCTTTCTGTGCTTTGATTTTCTGGAGTTCTTCGAGTCGGGCCAGCCGAATGTCGAACGCCTCCTGCATTTGGAGCGGCGTGGACAGCAGGAGGATGTCCTCGTACAGGTTCACGGCGTCCTTCAGTTGTTGAATGGCGGGGCCGTCCAGCCCCCACTTGTGAGTCTTCTGCCAGCGCAGTCGGGTGCGGTCAAGGGCACCGGCAGCGTCCCGCAGAACAGGCAGCATCGGGTTGTCCTCACGGCCACCGATTTGTACCGCACGGATGTGGGCGACCCCGATGGCGTGAGAGATTTCGTCGTGTGCCTTGTAGTCGTCGGCAGGCAGGGTCATGTCGATCATGCCCTGCAAGCCCATCCGCAGAGACAGCAGCAGCTTGTCAGAGCGGTAGCGGGTGTTCTCCTCGTAGGGGGTGCACTGGCTGAGGGTGCGGTGCCACTTCACCTGCTGGTCCACATACATCTTGGCGAGTTCGTCCACCGACTTGCCTTTGATGGCCTGCTGCTTCTTGCGGGCATAGGCGGACATCTTTCTCATCTTGGACTCCTCGCGGCGCGGCGCAGCTTGAAGATCAGGAACGATGCCACGCACAGCATGACACCAGAGACACGGCCATAGACCTCGGGGAACCCGATGGCCATCAGGCCAACCGCCGTGTAAATCAGCGGCAGGATTTCGTACAGCCACTTCGGTAGATACATCAGCACTCCTTTCAGTGCAATCAGTTGCAGGTCAACGCGCATGGCTGACCCCCCGCTAGTTTATTGTCTATACGGAGCATCAGGTTCTTCAACTGGCGCTGCTCGTCCTCGTACTCCTCAAGCTCCTCCTCGTACATCGCCGGGTCGGGGCAGGTGGCTATCAGGTTGTGGAGTTCGTCGTGGGCTAAGTCCAGTGCCCTACGGATGCGGGCAAGGGACTTGCCAGAGAATGACATGGTAGTCACAGCACCACCTCGTAGTGGTTGTGCTTCTTCAGGCTCCACTTTTCGAGGACCGGGCGACCCATGTCGTCCTCGTCCACGGCGATGTACGCCACGGTCTCCAGAATGCGGGCATAGCGTACCCCATCGAGTACGTCGATTTCAAACGGAAGGTTGTTGATGACCGCCCATTCGTCGGCGGTGGCCCGGTAGGTGAACCACTTGCCATGGTCACGCTCTTGAATTTCACCGAGGTTGTCTTGGTTGCTGATCCACATGATTGCACTCCTTTGCGGTTGTGGTTGCTGTCTGTCTATGCTTTAATTATACCTCATTTTCCGGGTTTGTCAAAACTTTTTGCGAAAAATTTTCACCCGAGTAGAGGATGTTCAGCGCGGCGTGGCAGATGGCGTCCTGCGCGGGGTGGTCCTCCGGCAGTGCCCACGTGGCCCATGCCAGTAGACGTAGTGCGAGTCGGAGGCGCAGGCTCATGGGCGGCTTGGTGGAGGCTCGACCTTGTACGGGGCGGGTTCATGCTCGACCGCCCGGTAGACCCGGCCTTTGTGCAGGAAGGTGCCCTGCAATTCAATCTGCTCCACCACGGAGTTGCCGTGGACCCGCCACCCCATCAGGTAGCCGACGAACCAGCCGAGTACGGCGGCAAGAATGATTCCGGTCATGGCGTCCTCAGTTCAGGATGGTGTGTTTGATTTTCTCGGCCAGCGACACCAGTCGAGTCAGATCGTCGGCGTTGAAGGCGATGCGGGAGCGCAGGTCCAGCGCCAGCTTCTCCAGCGCCTTGGTGTAGCCACCCTCGTACTCGTCATAATCGGGCAGCACACGCTCACAGTTCTCGTGCAACCACTGCTCCTCGGGCGACAACTGCTTGAACATCTCAGGGGGGATGTCCACGTAGTCGGAGTCCTGCACGGCGTCTGGGTCGGGCATGGCAAACTGGATGGCCATTTGCTGAGGTGGGGAGTTGGGGTCGATCATGCTGGCTCCTTGTAGCCCACGAGCAGCGATGGCGGCGTGGGGATGGGTTGGCCCACCGGCTTCCACAGGTGAAGGCAGTAGGGATGATTGTTGACGTACTCGGTGTGTGGGGGATGATACTGCACAACGCAGTCGTCGGCATCCCAGAAGATGTCCTTGATCTGGCACATCTCGTCCCAAGTGGGACAGCGGTCTCGTCGGCTCACGCTGACGTGTTCCCAGCCCACTCCATCGGAGGCAATGACGAACACCTTCTGGTTGTGGCGGAGCTTGACCTCGAAGGCCCCGTTGTTTCCGAACTCGCTGTTGCTTGCCATGCGCCCTGCTGTGACACCGTATTTCTCGGGCACATGAAAAGTCACTGCGTGGCCCCCGTAACGGGTGGCTCGTCGGCTTCGGTACGGGTTCCGATCCAGCGAACGAACTGGTCGAGGTTTGGGTAGTCGCGGGAGAACGCCTCGCTGGCCCCCTCGGTTTCCTCGACCACACCTTTCTCCAGATCGGAGTGCAGGGCGGTGAAGAATTCGGTGGCGATACGGCGGCACTCGACTTTGACGGCGGCTTCTGCCAGCGCCATGGCGGCTTGCAGTTGTTTGGGTCGCACGACATCCATACCGTTGTTCAGCAGGACTTCGCGGGCTTGCTTGGGGTCGAGCAGAACTCTCACTTCGGACCTGCTTTCATCAGGTACTGGTGGGCGGCGCTGTTGTTGCAGCCCCTGATGTTGTGCATGTCCATGAACTGCTGGGCAGACTCCTCAAGCACGGCGAACCATGCGCCATCAGGAAGGTCTTCGTGGTCGTGCAGGCGCATCCACTCAACGAACTCCTGCAACTTGTACTCTGGGATTGGTCCTTTTACTCGCACAGCTTTAGCTCCAGTGATGACAGGTTGACGCGGCAGACAAGGGGTCGGTCGCGTAGTGCACTCTTGAGGTACGACGTGGTTGACACCGGGTTACCGTCGCGGCTGTATCCGATGCAGTGGGCACCGGTCTCGCTCACCGCCACCACCAGCCAGAAGTCGGTGCCCGGGGTCTTGCGTCCGCCCTTGGCTGGGTACACATTGCCGGGAATCACATCGGACTTCTGCTGTGCAAACTGGAGCAGGGACGGGTTCATCTTCATGGCGACACCCTTACGGTCTGGCCGGTGGCCTCCCAGTAGGCGAAGATGTCTGACATCGCAGACTCGTAGTCGAATCCGGTCTCGAACACCTCATTGATGTAGACCTGCTCTTGGGACACGCTGTGCACCGCCGTGTTGTAGACCCAGACGTGGGCTGGGACAGTAGCAGACTTCTTGAGGAACTGCTCGCCCAGCTTGGTGGTGCGCCATAGCCCGGACTTGGTGGGGTGGCGCTCGATCAAGTTCCAATACGCCAACTTGCTGTACTGGTTGGTGCGGTGGATCAGGTGATCCCGCAGGCGTGGCATGTCCAGCCAGCCGTCACCGTCGCCCTCGTTGGAGCCCCGGTAGTAGATGGCCAGCAGCATTCGGACCAGCGTCTGGTTAAGGGTGAATTTGTTGAGCTTGCCCCAGCGGTCGCACACCGGGCAGTGGCCACCCTCACCCATGATCGTGTCCTGCCAGTCGGCGCGTAGGTGGTCGTGCTGGCTCATGTCGTGGCTCCCGGCAATAGAGCCTTCAGGTTGGGCAGGGCCTTGCGGGCTTCCTTCCACGCCTGACCGTCGTCGCCCATCAGCATGTCCTCGATGCGATTGACTGCGGTCTGCAAAGCGTCCTCCAACTTCAAGACACGCTGGTCTGCAATCAATTGCACACCGTTGGTAGCCATGGCAAGGAACTGCGCCCAATTGCTGGCGGTCTGGAAGTCCAGCAGCCAGATGCTGCTCTCGGGCTCGTGCTCAGCGGCTTCATCGAAGGTGGCGAACTCGCCCACGTAGGCAAACTCGGCTTCGTTGGTGAGAGCCCACCAGCGGCGTGGTGCGGCGTTGGTATCTTCAGCGAGTTCGATCATGACGCGCTCCCGTTGGTGACCTCGGTGAACATCGCGTTGATGTCATGCACGTCGCCGTGCTGGTCGGTTACCTCGCACAGGCCGAACTCGTTGTGGTTCTGCGGCGGCTCGAAGTGACTGAAGGTCCAGTGCTTGCCGTCGCTCGGGTAGTCGGCAGTGACATGCTCCATCCAGCCCTCGACCACCTTGCTCTCCATGGTGCTGAGGTTGGTCATGTCGCCGTTGACCAGATACGGCAGGAAGTGACTTCCTACGGTGAAGGTTTTCTTGTCGAAGGACACGTTAGACTCCTTTCTTGATGTCCGTTGGGCTATCCCAACCCCTTAATTTTACCACAGAATTTGCGTTCGTCAAACTTTTTTCGACGGGAACCTGTGGTTGTCTCGTCGGCATGTCTGAACCACCTGCTCGGCTGGCTTGGCGTAGACCGTACACCAACCGTTGACGCCATTCCACTGAGGCGGCAGAGTCTTCTGCCCGGGCACGGCAAGGTTGCGGCACCCGTCGCAGAGCTTAGGGGTCATTCTGTTTCCTCGCTACGGGCTTTGGCACACCACCCCATCCAGAGGGCCTGCACGAACCCGTGTATGTAGTCGTCCGTGGTGGCGTACCTCTCAAACCACTCGTAGGGCAGGGGCTTGCCCTCCCGTGTCGTCCTGAAGAATTGCTCGAACTTCTCGCGCTCCGTCATGCTCGCCCTCGTCAAACCGTACTGTATCGACCAGCTTGTCGAAGAACTCGAAGTCGGTGTTGACACGGAAGTTCGGGTTCAAAGCCAGCCCACTCACCACGGTCTGATACCCGCCGTCCTCCAGATAGCGGGTGTCGGTAGTGACAACCAGTCGCGTGATGTTCTGCCGTAGCCAATGATACCGCTCGGCATCGCTACGAACCAGCATGGCATCCTTCAGGGGACCGACCGGATCGCCGTTGTACTCGCCGTGGATGGCGTCGTTCAGGGAGGCCACCAACATGCAGGCAAAGCCGTAGTCCTCCAGCAGGGTTAGCAGTCCCTTGCTGGCGTCGATGAAGTCATCGAGCATCAACGAGCCATCCGGCATCTCCTTGGCGTGATCGAGCAGGCGCTGAGCCAAGGCTACGATGCGGTCTTTGTCCTTCATCTGGCCCTCCTTGGGCGTAGTAAACACGGTGAACATTCTACCTCCGGGCATCAGGGGGCGGTAGGCTCTTGTTCTTCGTCCCGCACGTAGGTCTTGAGGCGGGCCACCATGCGCTGATAGTACACGACCATCTGCTGGGCGTACTCAGCCTGCGACTGGTAGGCGAGGAGTTGGCGCTCGGCCTCCTCCAGTGATTGCTGGGCGACCACGCGGGCGCTGGGCTTACGGAACAGGTTGAAAATACTGGTCATCTTTTTCTCCTTGGAAATGGAATGGCGAACTGTGGTGGCGTTGTAGGGCCGCTCGAAAAGGGTGTCGTGATGGGATGCGTCCATGATGTCCTCTGCAATCAATTGCGCGTCAGCAGTCGGTGCCTAGTAGGGCCACGCCGTCGTACTGCTCGGACAGCAGGTCGGTGAAGTCCTGAATCTTCACGGCCTCCGGGTCAAGACCCATGCGGGCCATCAACGCCTTGGCCTCTTGCTCATCGTGTGCGAGGGCGACATAGAAGTCTGTTCCACCGTGGTCATTTGCGACCAGAACGCCATAGGGTTTTGCACTCATTTGCTACTCCTTTTGCTTGTTTTAAGAAAATCAGGGACCATGGGAAGAACACCAGCAGGAGGATTGCCCGCAGTAGGGTCTTGCTCATGGCCGAGGGAAGAACTCACGGATGTCAGCCAGCGTGTCGTACTTCTCCAAGGCAACTGCGGCCTCGGCGTACCACAACGCCTGCATGTTCAAATTTGGAACAGTCCGCCCCGGGGCGTCGGTGATCGAACAGATTTCCGGGTAGTCCGACAGGTTGAAGTTGGCACGGCAGGATGAGGGTCTGACCTCGTAGATGCTGCACCGGCTGTCCTTCAGGAACGGGCAGGGTACGCCCATGTACTTCTGCACCTGTTCGCTGCGGTCGGGGAGGTCGAACGCCACGTCGGTGAACGGCAGTCCAGTGCGCTTGCTGATGTCCCGGGCCTCGGTCGTGCTGATTGCCGTTGCCATGTGGCAGCAGGCACTGCACCCATCACGGCAGCAGGACTCCTTGGCCACGATACCCACCAGCTTGTCCCGCAGGGCGGTCAGGCGCACGGCCTTCCACTCGGCGGAGCGCGGCAGGTCAGGCACTTTGGCGGCGTCCCGCAGGGCACCCTCTATTTCGCGCTGGTGCTTCATCAGACGGTCGATGTGTGGCTGGGTGCTGGCATCGACTTGCTCTTGGGTAGGTAGGGTCATGCTGTCCTCTCAGTTGGTGATGAAGCCCTTGGTGGTGGGGTCGGGGGGCAGAAGCTGTTCGTAAGGGTTGTCGTTGAACAGCTTGGCGAAGGGCACCATCTCGATGTCCTGTCCAGAGCGTTGTACCGCGCAGACCACGGCGACCACGGCCTGCTCCTTGGTGTCGAAGCACTCCATGAGGCAGACATCGCCGTTGGCGAACGCCTTCTTCATGGTCTCAAAATTCATTACCGCGCCTTTGCTTAACATGGGGTTTCCTTTGAAGTGTTGGTGAAGGGTTTGTCCCACTGTCCAATGCTGAGGTCCACGTAGTGGCCCACATCGAAGTAGTCGGTCATGGGGTCGCTGTTGTCGTGATTGTTCAGGTTCAGAGCATCAGCAATTTGGGAGAACACGCGCAGCAGCAGGCCCTCGAACTGGTGATCGAGGTACTTCTCGTTGATGCGGGTGTATGTGATTTCGGGCAGGCGCTGGTAGGTCTTGGGCTCGTTCGAGAACTTGTCCCGCACCCGCTGGACGTGGCCGAGGATGTCGTGCGGAGCCGACCGCAGGGTGAACACGATGGTGCTGTGATTGCGGACGGCCAGACTGTACTTCCACTCCTTGGGAACGACCTTCTTCAGGGCCTCGGCAATCTTGGCTTTCTTCTCTTGGTTCATGTAGGCCATGGCTTACTCCGGTTGATTCACGTACATCAGGGACACGATGGACTGCTCAACAGCCGCCATCTTCAGCAGGATGACCTCCTGCTCTTTGCCGAGGGCCTTGACCACCTCGAAGGCGCGGTCGAGGACTTCACGCTGTTCTTGGCTCAGGCGGTTGGCCTTGTCTTGCAGGGTCTCGCGCTCGGCTTGCAGGGCGGTAACCGCGAGGGCGCGGTCTGTCAGGTGGACGATGGTCATTGCTGGTCTCCAAAGATGTCGGACATGGGGATCGGGGTGGCTTCGGTCTCCTCGGTCACCGTGACGTAGCGGTAGTCGAGGTCTTCGTCACAGTCCACGCAGTGCTTGCCGTGGTGCTGGCGTAGGGCCTGCTCGTTGACTGGCAGGGCGTAGCCCCACTCGTCGCAGCCGCAGGAGGCCACGAGGAGGTCGGTGCTGATCGTGGTCTTCATGCTCAGAATGCCGTGGCTTCGATTTCGAGGCGCTGGTAGTGGTAACCGCGCACCACGTTCTTCCAGATGTACTCGATGGCACCACGCTCGGTGCGGATGCGGGTGGTTTCGAGTTCCTGAGCGATGTCGCCAATGCTCATGGTCTCAGCCACCATGTCCCACGAGAACCAGCCGTACTTTTCTTCGGCAAAGTGCATCACCTTGGATGCGAGTTCCCATGCGAGGGGGTTGGTGTTTGTGGTCATCTGAAGCACTCCTTTGCTTGTGTTGATACCTTAATTATACCTCACTTTTCGGGTTTGTCAAAACATTTTCGACACTATTTTCAAAATTTTTTGAGGAACCCGTTGACGGCCTTGAAGTACAGGCTGCGCTGAAGCTGCTCCTTCTTGGCCTCGGTCAGCTTCTGGGCTTCGGCATTGCGCGGGGCTTCGAGGGCGGTCTTGATGATGGGCTGGCGTCCGTGCGCTCGGGGCGTCACCGACAGCACTCCGGCGTTGGGCACCAGATTTGGAGGCAGTCCGTGCTTGTCCAGAAGCTCGGAGGGCACCGCGTACCAAAACCGCTTGATGTACTTCCACTTGGGTTTGGCCCATGCCTTGGTGAACTTGTCCTTGTCGGCGTCGTTCTTCCAGTCGGCAAAGCTGGTCTTTATTTCTACCTCCTGCACGTAGCCAGCATCGGAGACCACGAGGAAGTCTGACTCCCAGTGAAAAATCTGGGTGTTCCAGTAGCAGTCGTTGCGTTGCCAGTCGAAGTGGTGGAGCAGTGCCTTCTGCATCTGCCCCTCCGACTTCACGGTGCTGGGTGTGGTGTAGATGATTCCCAAGATGTACCCTCCATGGCGAAGGGCACATTTTAGCCCAGAGTGGGCGCGTCACGCTGCACTTGATTGCAGGTTGTTGATGAATTGCGGCCACAACTCCTTCCAGAAGTTGGTGAATGCCGGGTTGAGCCGGGACATCACGCGCTCGTAGGGGTCGGACAAGAAGTATTGCAGTGGTAGTGGAAGGTGCCCGCCTAGCATCTCGTCACGCAGGCTCTGGTGCAGTTCCTCCACGGCCTCCACGAAGTCCCGCTCGCTGGTCTCCATGCGGGATTCGTTCTCGTCAATGAAGTCCCATACGGCGCGGGCATACTCGTTGGACATCCCATCAGAGCGGCGCTGGCGCAGTACGTCCTTGCGGAACTCCTGCACGGTGCCCTCGCCATCGTATTCGTAGGCATCCGAACCCATGAACTTGCTCGCCACGTAGTCGCGCTCGGAAGTGGCAAGGAACTGGTAAAAGGGCTGGCCCATGTGTGTCCACTGGTAGGCCCAGTTGCCGTAGCTACTGTGGATCAGAATCTCACCGACATACCGGGTGTCGTCACCATTCTTGACCTCCCAGCCGTCCACGCAGATCGTGGCCCACTCGTAGCCACCGTGCCCGCCTCGGACTCGGTACACCCGCATGGTGTCCTTCAGGTAGTTGCCGATTTCGATGGCCTCACGGGCGGTGATGCACGGGTTGCTGACCTCGCGTCGTGTCTTGCCTGCAAACTTCAACAGGCGCTTGATCGTGTCTGGCTTGTTCATGCTCCCTCCTTGGCTTTGAACTTGTTTTGAAACTCGTGAACCTCACGGACAAAAGTCTGCCCCTCTCGGGTGTAGATCACGACATGCTGACCGTCTTGGGCGTTGGTGCAGTTGATTGCCTCACCGACCACGGTGTACTCGTTGCCAGTCTTCAGGTGCACCGCCGTCCAGCCGTATTTCGGCCTGTACTTACGGTAGTTACAGCAGTCACAGGGCTTGTATTCGTAGCCACAGCGGTACTCGATGTCGCAGGTCTGGCAGTTACCGTTCATGGCCTGCCCCCAAACGGTATGCGGTAGGAGTACCGGATGTCGCTGCGGTTACCCCTCCGGGTCCACTTCTCGCATAGCTTCTGGGCCGCGATGATGTTGATTCCATCAGTCTCCAGCACAGCCCCCACCTCGTCGGCCTGTGCCTGTGTGAAGGCGTACTGCTTGGTGTGGCTGCTGCCGGTGGAAGCGTAGTACACCGTGGCCTCGTACTTCAGCACTCTATGGTGCGGCATGGCGGACCTCCGGCTCAACTTTGAACTCGCGCTTGGCACCCTCGCCGCGCTGACTCACGGCGTAGTCATTCAACTCCGTCCAGAACTTCAGCTTGCGCTCGACCTTCTCGGCGGGTAGGCCACTCTCCAGTGACTCCCACCGTGTCCACTGGTACTCGTAACTGAAGTAGCACCCGTTGTAGCAGCGGCGCTGTGGATCGGTGTTGACCAGCGTCTTCTGGCGGGTGTAGATCGTGTGCAAACTCATAACAGCCTCCAATATGTCCAGCCACTGCGGGTGCCCTTGCGGAAGTGCCGTGGGTTGCTGAGGCCCCCGTTGGCGTAGAAGCTGCGGCGGCTGATCTTGGTGCGTTCGGTCATGTCAACCCCTTCAAGTAACGCCAGCCAAGGGCCTCGCCAGACCAGTAGAACAGCTTGTCGTACCAGTTCTGGAACTGGCCCATGGGTTGGCTGAGGCGGGTGGTGTCGCTGAGCAGGTATCCCGTCTGTGCTGTGAGTGGTGACCCGGCATCCACGGCCTTGTCCCAGCGGCGGGCCAGTGCCAGTTGGTCGTTGTAGGGCGTCATGGCATCCTCGCGTTGGTTCTTCCGTACTGGACGGGGTAGCACTTCAGGCAGTTCAGTCCGAGTCGATGTGGGCATGTCACACTGCTCTTGTCCGGGGTGCGTGACTGTGACATCTGCTCAGCCCAGCTTCCCTGCCACGGAGTGATCGGCTTCTGCTTGCCGTTCTTGGTTGGTCCGTAGCCCATCAGGTGATACTCCATCCACAGGACACGCACTTCCAGCAGTCCATCAACTTGCCGGGACCGCCCGGGGACATCGTGACGACCTCTCCTCCGGGGAAGTCCGGGGTGCCGGTGTAGGTCTGGCCAATGGCCTTGCTGGGCTCCATCAGGCCACCGCACTTGCGGCAGCTACCGGCTTGCAACCGGTGGGACTCCACCAACGCACCGAGGGCAATGCGAATCCGCTCCTCATCGCTGATGAAGTCAATGCCCATCTGCGTCATGGCCTTGACCAGCACGTAGTTGGCGTTCTCCAGTTGGTGGAGTCGGCGTTCCAGCCAGACAATCTGTGAAGACAGCGGTGTTCCTTTGCTCAGGCTCATTCTTCTTCTCCTTTGTACTCCAGTGAAATCGGCTCGTGCTTGACACCCAGCGCATCGAGACCGGCCTTCTGCACCATACCCACCACGTAGGCATTGACCTCGACCTTGGCTTTCTCCACGGTCTGTTCCATGTGCTCGTCAAACTGATCGGCCACGAACCCGGTGCTGCCGGTCAGACGGGCTGCAATCAATTGCAGGGACTTGTGCAGTTCCTTGGCCTTGGTCTTGCCGATGTTGCCGTCCATCAGGGACTCTGCAATCTTGTTCAGGTCGTCCTGCGCTTCCTTCATCACGGCCTTGATGTCGGCGCTGAACTTCTCCGTGGTCTTGGTCGGCGGCTTGAGTTGCGGCACCGGCTGGCCATTGAGGTGTTGCAGGGTGCAGGGTACACCGCCTCCGACGTTCAAGCTGGAGACAAAGGTGGCCCACTGCGCCTCGGACAACGCGACCTCGATCATCTCCTTGCGGTCGAAGTGCCACTCGTTGGACAGGTTGCGCTTCAGCACACTGCCGCTGATTCTGACCGTGATGTAGTGCTGGTGCTGGAAGTCACTGCCGTACAGGTAGGCCCCACCACTGCACCGGCTGGCCCGTATCTGGGCAAAGGCCGGGTGCGTGTAGGTGTCACCGAAGTTGGCGTCGGTCTCGGTCTTTACCGGGTCTTGGTAGGTGTAGGTCATGTCAGGGCCTTGCAGTCAGAGAGTAGGGCGAGGACGCATTCCTTGGTGTAGGAGCCGTGCGAGTTGTTGGTCGGCAGGTCGCTGACGTGTAGTTCGATGCGCTTCAGGTACTCACGCACCTTGGCCATGCGTAGTTCAAGGTCGAGGGCGCGGGTTTCCAGCGCCGTGGGTAGGTTGGTGTTGTTGGTCATGGTAGGGTCTCGAAGAACCATTTGGGCGGTAGGCTGTGACGCCACCGGGCGAAAGTCTTGGTGCGGTAGTAGGCGCGGTAGGCCCGCACGTGATCGACGTGGCGAAGCTCCTGCGGCATAGCCTGCATAAACGGAGTCAGGCCCAGCGGTGGGAGTTCAATTGGGGGCGTACTCAGGGCGGCAATCACGCGCTCACATTGGTGCAGTCCTCCCCAGCGTCTGGTGTACTCGCGGCACAACTCCATGGCGTGGATTTGCAGCCACATGTAGTTGTTCTCGCTGGTGCCAACCCAGATCGTGCAGGGGTGGTGTTGATGAGTTGGCTTGTACGGCCCACCGCTGACAGTGGACAGCATCTGCGCGGACTCCAACGCCATCTTCACGATGTGCTGGTCACAGAGGGCATTCGCAGCCCTCCGTGGGTCGGTATCGACGGCGAAGATGTTCATGCTGCCAGACGGGCAACCACGGCCTCGGCGCGGTCGGCCTTGGTGAACCAGAACATGCGGGGCTGGGTGGCGTCACCAACCCACACCTTCTTGTCGTCGTAGGTGATGGCGACGGTGTTGGAGTCGATGTGCTTGGCTTCCAAGAACTTCAGGGTCTGGACCAGCCAGTTGCCACCGGAGCAACGGCCCACTACATTCGTGCGGGCGCTGGGGACGCGCTGGGTAACGACTTCTTGGAAGGTCCAGCCGCCTTCAACGGCGACCACGGTGTAGGTCTTGCCGTCCTTCTTGGTGGCCTTGGTAGCCATTTGCTTGGCGACGGCTTGCTTGGTGTAGGTCTTGGTCATGATGCACTCCTTTGCGTTTGACTGGGTGGTTGCTACTTGCTGCTCGATGTTTTAATTATACCTCATTCCGAGCGTTTGTCAAGCATTTATCCAAATTTTTTTACGTCTTTACCTCATAGGCTTGGTAAGCCCCGGACTTGATGTACTCCTTGTACACGCTGTCCACGGCACCCTTCTCGCTCTTGACCTTTGGGCTGATGAGGTGGGAAATCTCGTCGTTGGTCATGTGCATGAGGTGGCTCCAGCCCGGGTACTTGTGAGCCCACTGATTGGCTGCTCCACGGACGGCCTTGACTAAGGTTTCAGAAACTGGCATTTGGTGTCCTCCATCAATGAAAAAGGGGCAGATGCTTCTTGCACCTACCCCTAAATTATACCTCAGTTTGTCGGTTTGTCAAGGATTATTTGCCGTCAGCAGATGCGGACAGACCTGCCCCATCACGTCGCGTAGGCGGCTCAGGCTGTTGAACACCGTGTGATAGGGGTCGTCACGCAGCGGTCCCAACTTCTCCCGGGCCACGCACCCCATGAACTTTACCTTGGTGGCCAGCACCTGCTCGATCTGGGCTTTGCGCTCAGCCTTGCAGATAACCAGCCCGACCTCGGGTACATCGAAGCGATACCAGTGTGCCATGTCTGTGCAATCAATTGCGCGTTGCCACGACCTCACCATCATCATCCGTGACGTGGGTGTACTTCAGGCTGCTGCCGTGTTCCGCCAGCATGGCCTCGACCGACTGCACTACCTCGGGGGCGGTGCCAATGCAGTCCCAGCATCCGGCCTGCGCGTAGTAGCGGTCGGTCTCCAGTCGCGTGATCGACACCGGTTCACCCTCATCGCCGTCGTCCAGCCGGTGTTCAAACACAGCGGTGTGTCCATCGGGCAGGTGCTTGATGGCGTTCAGGTTGGTCATGGGAATCACCGAATGAACACCCACCCGGCAAACTCACCGAAGCGGAAGATCGAGTGGTTCTCGCAGCCCGTGAACTTCATGAAGTGCTCGGACAGCGGGCGCTGCTGGCCCATCAGGCTGAGTTCCTTCTTCACGATTTCCTCGGGAGGCACCCCGGTGCTGACCTTGCCCGCCATCGTCAACCGGTGCATTACAGTGCCGAGGTATCCGCTGTTGGTCTCCACCTTGTCGAACACAATGAGGGCTCCACCGGGCTTCAGCTTGTCCAGCAGCTTGCCGAAGAAGATTTTCTGGTCGTGCGGTGGCAGGAACATCAGCAGCAGAAAGCACACGCAGAAGTCGTACTCCTCCAACTGCACGTCCCGCACGTCAGACACAATGAACTCCCCAAGGCCGCGCCAGACATCGCGCATCTCCTCGCTGTAGTCCACCGATATAGCCCGCACCTTGCGGCGCTCAATCTCGTCCTTCAACGCCAGTGTGATGTTGCCGGTGCTGGCCCCGAGGTCGTACATCAGGCCGTGCTCTGGCAGGTAGTGGCGACCGAAGTGCTGCACCATCATCGTCGCCATGTCGTACCACGGCAATTGCTCGCGCACGTGCTTGTCAAAGTTGTCGGCCACCGACTTGTTCTTAAACGTCCACGACTCAGGAATCTCCGTGGTGTCACCGTGCTTGCCTACGGCACGGTCGGGTTCAGCAGAAGCCGGGAAGCTGTGGTCAGCGGGAAAGTCGGGAATACCTTCTCTGTTCATTGAGTTCATCTTCGATGTCCTTTGGGTTGGATGAATTGGTCTTGTCCTGAAGCTCTTTGATGTACTCCGGCATCCGCACTGGGCTTACCCCGTGCAGGCTCCAAATCTCACGCCTCAAACTCAGGCCGTAAACCACCCCGGCCACAGCATCGGTGCAATCCTTTGAACCGTGGGCTGGGTGGTCTATCTTATCCTTTTTCAGAACACGTTCAAGTGACAAGAATTCCCTCTTGGCGTGATTGTGTTCTGGCAGCACCAGTCGGCGGTCGTACATAGCTTGCTTGACCATTGTGTACGGCGTCATGCTGGTGTCCATAGACACGTAGCCGGTGGAGTAGCCGTTCTGCCGCAGAATCTGCACGGAGTCCACTGACTGGAAGCTGTCGAAGCTGATCCACTTGATGTTCAACCCGGACTTCTTCAGGGCGTAGATCAAGTCTCTGATCTTGAAGAACTTGATTTCACCACCCTTGGGCGGCATCACCCGCAGGATGAAGTCCAGTGCTACCTTCGGCACCAACTCAATCGAGGAGACAGTCTCCTCGGCGGTGCCCACCATGTTGCGGTTGACGAACTTCTCGACGTACCCGCAGGCGACACCCGCGCTGTCCCCGGTGATCGACAAGTCGATGTGCACCCAGCGGGGCTGGTCGGGATTCTTGAACCGCTTGGGGTAGATTTGCAGCGGCACACTGTCGTTGAAGTCGTGCTCCTGCTTGGACAACACGGACTTGGCGTAGAACGCATCGTCCACCGCTCCGGCGTCCTGAAAGAATGGGTAGCGGGCCAGCGTGGAGACACCCGCGATGTCGCGTAGAGAGCCGATGAGGTCGTGCTCGAACTGTGACTTGAACTCCGTGGGAATCTGCATGACGAGGTGCCGGTCCTCGGGGGCGACTTCCTCCTCGTCGTGCATGATCCTGCCCTTGCGGTGCTCGTCCCCGACGAAGATCGTGAAGTTGTTGCCGCTGAAGGTGCCCTCGGGCTTCACCTCCCACACGCGCTTGTCGTAGATGTAGATCGTCTTGTCAGTCTCGGCCTCCGCCAGTTTCACGTCGGTGAACTCGCCCGGGTAGTTCTTGGACGACACCAGACACAGAATCCCGGCCATACCCCCGCTGTTCACGAAGCGGGTCTTGATGCGTCGGCTCACGCTGTCGTAGATGGCCTTGGCCTGATCGTAGGTGCCCTTGCCCTGCGCCTTCTTCGAGCCCTCGATCACCGCCATGAAGTTCACCTCGTCAATCAACCCGCCGATGACGTTCTGACCGATGGCCCCGCCGTCGCTGGTGATGGGCTTGGCTTCAATGCGGTTGGGAAACTTCAGGCTGCTGACGTACTCCTTGTTGAACGGGAACACCGTGGTGAAGTAGTACGACTGCTCACAGATGGCCTTGAATCGTCCGAAGTCCAAGTCCTTGGCCAGCGAGGCGTTCATCGACTGGAAGATAAACAGAATCTCGGACGTGCTGTCCATCTGGAACATCTGGTGTGGGTTCTTGTAGCACGACAGCAGGTACAACTGGTAGGCGTTGGTGTACAGCGCGGTGGTGGTCTTGGCCGAACCAATGCCGCCCGTGAACACGCCCTCGGTGAGTCGGTTGATGAGTCGGCCTTGGTTCTCGTTGATGTCAATCAGCGAGTCCACCACGGCGGGGTAAAGCTCGTCGGTGGGGCGGGAGAGGTAACGGTGGCCGAACAGGAATTCCTCGATGTTCACCGGGTAGCTGTGCAGGCTTAGGGCGTGGCGCAGCAGTGTGAAGCTCTTGGCCCCGTAGGCGTGGTCAATGGCCTCATGGAAGAACTTCTTGAACTCCGGGTTGTTGATCGACGTATCGACGTGCCGCTTGACCTCCTTGTATGAAATCTTGGAGGGGTCAAACATCAGCCTCGCCCCCGTTTGGCTCCATGTCGATCACCTCGCCCTTGGCAGACTGTGCAATCAATTGCAGGAAGCTCTGGACATCGTTCTCGTCGGAGTAACTGCCATGACGACCGGTCTGAATCTGGTTGAACGGGTCGGTCGGGGCCACGACCTTGAACAAGCCAACGCGGGTCAGGAACTCATGCTTGCGTGACTCCGCGTCCATGGCGGCACGCAGAGCATTCATCTTCACGCCGTTCGACTTCTCGTTGTTGTCAGTGGCGAGCCGTAGGGCGATGGTTCTGCACTCATCGAAGAACGCCATCGACATCCCGATGTACCCCACGTAGTCCATGGCCTGAAGCTCGTGGCGCATGTCCTTGTTAATCATCACCATGTCCTCGTAGACCTGACGCAAGGTCATGCCGAGGTATTCAGCGATGGTTTCCTTGGGGACGCCCCGCAGGACAAGACGAAGGATTTGCTTGCGGCGGTACTCGACGGCTTCTTTGGTGGCGCGGAAGCGGGTGGTGCCGGGGGCGGCTTCCCCACGGACCTCGTGCTCGCCCTTGGGCAATCCGGCTTCTTGTAGGATGGCATCCATGTCGTTGGCAGTCGGTGCCTTCCCGGTGGCCTTGGCCTTACCCGGTCCTGTCTGGATGTTGATCTTCTTCTTGAGGGCGGGTGGAATCTTCCCCATCTCCACTCGTTTTGGTTCTTTTCCGCCACCACTAGCGGATTTGAAGGTAATAGCCATATTTCCTATCTCTGGGCAGGAGATTGTGGTGGCCAAAAAGATGGCCGAACAACGCAATCCATTACGTTAAGTTCGGCCTAGTTTACCGTAGATTGGATTAAGTTGGCACTAAGTCAGTTCCATACCGGTGTACTCGGAGAAAACTTCCTTGGCGACCTTGCTCAAACCCAGACGAGAACCATCTTTGTACGGGCACTCGAAGGCGCTCTCAAGGGCTTCCTTCAAGAGGTTGGCGGGAGGGCGCTTGGCGTACCGGCACTTGGCGAACAGGTTGTTGCCGACCTTCTTGGTCTCGACCTCTACAAAGAACACCTTGAGCAAGCGTTCGAGTTCTTCAGGGGTGAAATACTTCTGGGCCTTGAAGAACCTCGTGGAGTTTCCGAGGGTCATGTTGGGTTCGTCCCCGTTCATCCGCAGGTGGGTGTTCAGGTTGGACCCGGTGATGACATCAGTGTGCTGGGTGCCGAGGAACAACGTGGTCTTGATCTTGCACAGGGCGGCGATGATCGTCAGGTACGTCACACGGTCCACATGGTGTGGAATGGAGTTCAGGACGAAGCTGCTGAGGATGGAGTCTGGTCCGCTGTCCTTGAGCTTCTGGACGGCCCGCAGAAACGGTAGCTGTACGGTGTCCCGCACGACATCGCGGATCGGTGTGTTGTCTTCCTCACGGCAGTAGAACGGCTCGTAGGGAATCATGTTGAACCCGGCGTTGGCCATCAGCGTGGAGTCGTGCAGGGTTCCGGCCCCCATGTCGATGATGTTCTTGCCGTAGGTGTCCTCGAATTTCTTGCGGGCTTCCTCGGTGGCAGTCGGCAGCAACATCAGGTCGGGGTTTCCGGCTTCTCCCGCCGCCATGAAGTATTTCCCCTTGGTGGAGAGAATCACCCGGTTGTAGACGAACTGCGTGTAGGTCTTGGACAGCCCGACGATGGACCGCTGGACGCTCCGGCGACGGTAGGCGTTGTAGCGGAGTTCATCCTGAAAGTTCTTCTGGATGTCGAAGTCCATGGCCAAGAAGTTCAACGCAAGGTAGGCGTAGTCCGCCTTGTCCTCTGGGACTTGGATGACCTCCAGACTGTCGAAGCCCTTGATGGCGTACCCGAAGGCTCGCCCCCGGCCATTGAGGATTCGGTCACCGCACACCACCAGCGGCATGTTGACGCCCGCACCGATCAGCATGGCCCCGGCTTCCCGCAGACTGTCCGTGGTGTCGGGACCAGCGTTGGCAACGGCCCGCCCGATGTCCCACACCTCGGTCTCCATGCACGGGTAGTAGGTGTCGGGTGGAATATCCGGCAAGTCGGCAATCAGGTTCGTGCTGTTCTCAAGGTAGTTCTCGAATGCGGTCTTGGCGTCGGTCTGGAAGGTGTCGAGGTCATTGGTGCCTTTGTTGAACACCATGTTGATACCCTTCTCCTTGCCCTCGTCCATGTCGATGACCTCCACCGGCACCTTGGTGTAGCCGTGCAGGGCTGCGGCCTTGGTGCGCTGGTGTCCGCTCAGGAGTTTGCCCTCCTTGTTGACGTACACCGGCATGAGGAAGCCCAATTTGGCAAGGCTGACCCGCACGTGCTCCAGACGCTCGGGCACCATCTTCCGTGGGTTGTAGTCGGCCCCAAAGATGGTTGAGATGTCGCGTAATTCGACTACGGTCTTGGCGTGCTTAGGCATCGTGCTTCTCCGAGGCTTCCGCGACTTCCGGTTTGGCCTCGGCCTCGCCATCACCTTGTTCAAGGGCCTGCACCTCATCCACGCTGTAGAACTCGTTGATGCGGAGGCGGCGGCTGATTTCCGCCCGCAACTCCGGCACCTTCGGGTACTTGCTCAGCATGTCGGCTTCCCACGCCTTGAAGACCTTGACCGGCACGGCAAAGCGGTACGGCCCCACGGTCACCGGCATGGTGTCCTGACCCTTGAACTTGACCGGGCTGATGTCACCGCACACGCTCTTGTAGTCCAAGTCCTTCAGACAGTCGGCAGTAATCATGCCGCACAGGCAGTCCAGTTCTTCCTTGGAGAAGCCGGTGAACCCAAGGTCGAAACCCATGGAGCCGATGGAGCGCAATTCCTCCGACAGCTTGGTCTCATCCCACTTGGCGTTTTCGGACAGGCGGTTGTCAGCCAGTCGGAAGGACTTGGCCTTGGCCTCGTCCAGATGCTCGGCAACGATAACCGGCACCTCGGTGAGCCCCATCTCGACGCTGGCCTTGTAGCGGGTGTGACCGGTGACGATCACGTAGTCCTTGTCCACCACGATGGGGACGAGGAAGCCGTACTGTTCGATTGACTTCTTCAGGTCTTCGATGGCCGCGTCATTGATACGCGGGTTGTTCCAGTACGGCTGGAGCTTGTCGAGGGCGACGTAGTTGATCTGGGCTTTCATGGGGGGCACTCCTTACGGGCAGATGGATTGGAAGGTTGAACGGATATTGGCGTCTTTCAGCACCGGGTTTTCTAGGCGGATCGAGCCGATACCGCTGCCGGTGTAGTAGCCCACTTTCTTGCCGGTGTCTCCCCACGAATTCTCAGGCAACACACGGTTCAGAATCTCGTAGTACAACGGCTTGATGTGCTTGGATGGCGTGACTTCCATCGACAAGCCCAGCATGAACTCAATGACTTCGCGGTCACCGAAAAGCTGGTACACCGGCAGGTCGTTGAACTCAAATGCCTTGAAGATTTGCAGGTTAGTCGGCAGGGTGCGAAGTTGGTCGTTGACTCGGTACTCAGCCCACTGCTTGGCGGTTCCCTGACCCTCGTGCTTCTTGTTGAAGCTGCCGGTGGTCAAGATGTCGTTGCCAAGAATCACGTCGGCAAGGTCGGCATTGGCCACAGCCTCGAATCCACGCTCCTTTGCCCACTGGGCAATCATCACGTTGCACATGCCCATCAGCACGTTCGAGAAGTCAGCCATCTCGATGGCCCGCAGAGCGTCCTCCAGTAGTTCCTGAAGGTCTTCGTTGGACTCAGGTAGCGACAGCATCTCGTAGGACAAGCCCAATTGCTCGGCGTACTTCCGGGCGAACTTGGGGTCGAAGTCCTCCTCGGTGCGGCCCACGCAGACGCAGTGCTGCTCGACACCGGCCAGCTTCAACGCATAGGCCGTCAGAATGCCGTCTGTGCCTCCGCTGATGAGGGTCAGAACCTTCTTGCCCTTCAGGGGCTCGGCAGCTTGCACCAGCAACTCCAGCAGTCGGTCACCGGCCTTGTCGATGGGTTGGGCAGTGTGCAGGTGCCAGTCCCATGTGTCCACGACGTACCGGCGCAGGCCCTTGGCACTGAAGTGGTAGGCCACGCCTTCCTTGCACTGCATGATGTCCTTGATCTTCAACCCACGCTGGCCAACGAGTTCGCGCATGGCAAACAGGCTGTGGCTGCAATGGATGGTATTGCCGTCAATCACGAAGTACAGCGGGATCATGCCGGGGAGGCTCTGGTAGCAGAAGAAGCTGCGCGGCCCCCCGTAGACCTTCATGGCAACCCCCTTGATGGGCACCACGAGGTTGGCCCCGTAGTCCTTGCGACCCAAGACGCGAGAACGATGGTCCTCGTACACGAAAGACGAGGGGTTTTCCCTGTCCCAAGACACTATGTTTTCAAGCATACCGCACCATAAGATTTGAAGAAAAAGATTTGAAAGTCAGGGTCTTCTTGGTCACAAACCCCAGCTTGGTGTAGAACTTGATGGCTCGATGGTTGTCGGCAATCACTAGCAGGTACACCGTCGCCTTGGTCTGTGCAAAGAATGCCTCCATGAATTCCCTAGCCGCCCCAGTGCCCTTGTCCCGTGCAATCAATTGCATGACTTGGAAGGCTCCAACTGGCAGCGGGACTCCGTAGTAGGACTTGTCCTGATTTCTCCGGTAAATCATCGCCACGCCATTTTCCCACAGACAGCGGCCTTCCACTATCGCTGCCGTGACCTCAGCCTTTGGCACGGGAAGAATTTCTGCCTGCGCGGTATTCAGCAAGGCGTGGATTTCGTCCCGGCTCGCCAGTGTAGCTGCTCTCATGTCAGTCTCCGTGGTACATCTTGCCACCCGTGTGGGAGGGGCCAAATCGTGGCCGTTTCTCCTCTGGGAGGCTTGGCCAGACGACCTGCCAATAATACTCGCCCATGTACGTGCGCTTGTTCGAGCCCTCGTCACCTTGGCCGTGGGGGAACCACTCAAGGAAGACCCGTCGTGGTCCGGGGGAGATGGTTACGCAGAACACGTTGGAGTGGTGCCACATCATAAGCAAGTCGATGTCGAGGTTGGACATCATCCACCGACCTACCTCGAACTTGGAGATGTGTCCGTCCTCGATGGCGTAGAGCAGGAAGTCCACCCGGGCGTACACCTGCTTGCCGAAGGTGCCACGGTCCCACTGGTGTGGGGCACTGCTGGCCTTGGCGGTCTTCTTATACCCGGCCTCGATCAGCGTGCGGCTCTGGTAGCCGTAGGTGATAGCCATTGGGCCGAACTTCTCGATCAGAGGCTCCAAGACCTTCTCGCAGATGGCTTTGCCTGAGCGCAGGCACATCTCGGGGTCGTCACTGGGGCGGTTGGGTATGCCGAGGATTTCGGCGCGGGTGCTGTACAGAAAGTCCCGCATGATGAAGTGCTTGGACAGTCGAGTACGGGTGTACGCCTCGAAGTCCTTGATCTGCTGAGCCTGTAGCTTGCTGACCTTGAAGGGCTCACCTGAGTCGGCTGGGGCCGATGGTGGTTGTGCATCTTCGTTCGGGGCATCGAACAAATGGGGATGCTGGGCCTTGGCTGCTTCGAGGTGCTTGCACGTCTTGCTGCCCTTGGAATTGAACTTGAACGCGGTGCAGGTGCAGGTCCAGTTCTGTAAATCGACTTGGTAGATTTGGCTTGTTGTTTCGCTCGGGATGTTGATGACCATTAGTTCGTCCTCTTTGTGTCTCCATTATACCACACAAAGACGGTTTGTCAGCGCCACACGGGGAAGTACAGAGGCACCTCTCGCTCAGTGATTACGGGCTTGAGTTGACCGCCTTTGAACCCGCCCTCAAGGATGGCTCTATGAGTGTCGGGGTCGTAGGAGCGAACGATGTAGGCAGTAGCCGTGTCTTTGCGCGACACCAAAGTCAGGGTCTTGCCCTTGTGCTTGGTGTCAGACATTTCTGACAGGGCGTCAAGGATCGAGTACGTGTCATCAACCTCCCATGGCGGGACGGTTTCGGCTGGCTTGTCGGAGCCAACGCTTAGGGCCAGAACCTCGTCCAGCGGACTCGGCAGTGGCTTCTCCTCAACCGGCGCAGTGGACTCGGTGACTTCTACTGCTGGCTCGGCGTGAGTTGGGCTCGGTTGTTCTTGTGGTTTTTCTGCTGGCTTTCCAGCCCGCAATATCTTGATTGCCATACGTGTTCACTCCATTGAATTCTCGAAAAAGAGGCTCTGGCACCATGTGACGGATCAATATCCGCGCCGTCAGGTCACTATATGGCAACTGAAGTGCCGCTGGCTATGCTGAGGGAGGAGACAGCCCCCAGCGGCACCCCGATTGTATGCCGTGACCGTGTTACTCTCAACCCTGCTGGACCAGCGAAGCCTCGTGCTTCTCGACATCAATGGTCATGTCGATCAACGGGAAGACCTGCTCGAACACGCCGAGGACGGCTTCGTACCCGAGGTTCTTGAAGGTTGCAGCCAGATCGACCTCGCCACCACCGGTAACGCCGGAGGCATTCGACAGGTAGCCAGTGCAGATGCCTGACAGCGCCACGTTGTCGAAGTCGGTCTGGAGTTCGCCCTTGGCCTTGGCCAGTGCCGACTGGATGACCTCAGCCTGATCGTTGTGCACCTTGAACTTCAGGGTAACGCTGTCGCTGGTGGTCTTGCTGGAGGCCGCATCGCCTTGGGGGCCAGACTGTTGTGCCTTGATGAGGGCTTGCAGTTCCAGCACGGTGACGCCACTGGCCTTCTCGATCCACTCCTCCAGATTCTCCAGCGTGAGAATCGGGGCGAGGTCTTTCAGCTTGGTCCAGCCGAGGCCAGACACCTTGTCCCACGGGATTTGCTTGTCCACTAGGTTGGTGTAGATGCTGATGAGGTAGTGGGCCTTGCGGACGGCAAAGCCAAACTTCTCCAGCACGAACACGTCGAAGGACGGAAAGCCCTCGTACCACTGCTGGCTCTGAATCAGCTTCAGTATGCCGCCCAGCTTGAAGTAGTTGGCCTCGATGTCTTCGGCCAGCTTCTCGGCCTGATTCAGGGCCTTGGTCTTGGTCAGGTGCTCGATTTCAACAGCCACATCATGGATGAGGTTGCCGGTGCCTTTGTGCTTGGCCTTCTGGGTCGTGGCCTGCTCTTGCACTTGTTCAGTAACTTGTTCAGTCACTTGGGTCTCGTCGTTCATATTCACACTCCTTGGAAAAAGTTGAGGACCGTCTAGGATTTAATTATACCACACAACGGTCGTTTGTCAAAAAGTTTCTGCAATTGATTGCAGACGCTCAGGCGGCTGCTGCCGTGGTCATCTCGTCCATCTCGGCTTCGGTGTCACGGTCTTCGGCTTCCGACAACTGAAAGAAGCCTTCACCATAACGCTTGGCCAGCTTGGCGATGTTGCCCACAAACACGTTGGCGGGTGGCACCTCGAACATGTCGTAGCACAGCGCCCAGTACAACGGGATGAACTTCTCTGTCAGCAGTTCGCGCAGGCGCTCATCGCGCTTCAGGATTTGGGCATCGGTAGCCTCCGGGTCAACGACATCGACTTCCGTGGAGTGAGTCTCCTGCGACACCACGGCACCAGACTTGGCATCCTTGATGTCGAGGACGCGCTCGATGACGCGCTTCTTCATCACGGGGCCATAGAAGTTTTTCTTCGCCACGTCACCAATCAAGCTGGATGCCTCCAGCAATTGGAGTACCGCCTCGCTGCGGGTCATGCCCTTGAGGCGTACCTTCTTGCTGGAAGACGGCAGCTTGAACTTCAGGCTCTTGGCCAGCACCGCGAGGTAGTAGCCGAGGTCGCCCATCTCCTCGAAGGCGTTGACCTTCATGGTATCCGTCAGCTTGCTGGAGCCCAGCAAGTACGGGCCGAGGCCGACCACCAACTCCATGGCTTCGGTCGCAATGCCGATGCTGGCGTGCATGATGTTTGTGCGGTTGGTGTTCTTGGCGACATTGCGAAGGCCCAGCTTGGCTGGCTTCACGCTGAGAGTTTTGAACACATTCTTGCGGAAAGTTGCGTTGTCCACGATAGCTCCTGATTAAGAAAGGATTTCAACACCGATGAGTGGCTGGGTTCCCAACGCCATCTGCTCGGCAATCCTTGCCAGCACGTAAGCGTCGATCACGTCGTCGGATGGGTCAGTGAACCCCCACCTCGACTGGACAGCAGAAGCTACTTCGGGCTTCTTGCTGTTGCCCTTACCCGTCGCAAACTTCTTCACCACTGACGGCGGCACAATATAGCAGGGAAGTTTGCGTCGGTATAGTTCTAGCCTGAAAACGGCCCCGATTTCGACTAATGTCGCAAGTGTATAGGCATTCGCATAGGCGTACCCCTCCATGGCAATCACATCGACTTCTGTAAGCTCGTCCAGATAGTCGGAGAAACGCTGGGCGATTTCAGATAGTCTGGCCACACCCTTCAACTTCGGCACCGTCAAGACGCCAGTGCGGGCGGGCTTGTCGCCTTCCAGCAGCACCAGCCCTGACTTGGTGGAAGGGTCGATACCCAGCACCCTCATGATCCACTCCAGCACTGTACACGAACCGGGCACTTTTTGGCCGTCGCACAGGCAGAATGGCTACACGCTTTATCGGATGGAATGGAACCTTCCTGTCTGGCGATGTGCACGGTCCTGCCCCGCTCGGAGTATAGCTTCACGGCGTTGTCGTCGCGGTAGACATCGAATTCCTTGAACGGAACAATCTGCCCCACCTCGGGGTTCATCTTCCCGTATCCCCGACTGACGTACAGAACCTTGGCGTGCTCGGTATCCACATTGAAGCGGGCCGGGTTGTCGGACTCAGCAATCAGTTGCAGGTACAGCATAGTCCTCAGCCTGTGCTCAGCCAGCGGGGCCGACAGCTTGTCGAACTCGTCGGCCTTCATGATCTTGAGTTCGATGGGCACCTTCTTCGGCTTGCCGATGTCCGCCAGCATGTCGATGCTGCCACTGATCTTGCTGTGCTGACTCACAAAGTTGACCTCGTGGTACTTCCAGTCACACAGCAGGCCGGTGCCAGCCCCGCATTGAGTGGGAGATGGTCGTGGTCCAAACTCGATGGTTGAGTTGCAGGACGCGCACTTCCACTTCCCCCAGACAAAGCTGTCAGCCCACTGGGTGACAAGAGTGTCGGCAGTCAGGCGTCCGAGGTCGAAGGTTGCCCGCAGTGCGGCGCTGATGTAGCTGTCTGGCCGCTTGACGTTGTGGGCGTCCATCAGCCGGTATTGGCGGGCACAAAAGTCCTCCTTGGTGACATCCGAGGCGTGGACCGTCTTGTGGCTACGCTCGGGGTAATACTTGCCCATGCTTTTGACCAGCATGTGCACCAAGGATTTCTCGACTGAGTTCTGTGCCTTTTCCTCCAGCACTGTTTTGAGGTACTTAATCGCCACTGATAAGCTCCTTCCAGACCTCCAGCGGCACGGCCACCCACTCGGTCTCTGCATTGGGTTTGGGACGGCCATCGGGAAGCACGAAGGAGAACAGCAAAGACGGTATCTTGGATTTGGCCTGCGCCTCCTCCGTTATCTTCACCAGCCATGAAAGCTGGATCGACAAGCTGGCATCCTTCGTCGTCTTCGACTCCAGCAGCCAGCGGTCTTTGGTCATGTCACCCTTGGCACCCACCATGGCACCTGAATTGGGTGTCAGTCTAGCACCGATCCTCCGAGCAATCTTGGGCTCGTAGAGCTTTCCGTGCTCGTTGGACCGGGATTCTGACCTGAATCTATTGGGCGCTGCCATTGCTTTCGCTCAAAGCCTGCGCCTCAACCAGAGACAGTTGGTGGTTCTTCACCACAATCTTGTGCAGCATTTCAGAGAACTCCGGCTCGGCCCGGTAGGTGTCTTGAATCACCTCCAGCTTCTGGTAGTTCTTGCCAAGCAAGTCCCACCCACCCTTGTCACCCTTCTTCAGGTGGCCGGAGGACTGTAGGTAGCCCTTGACCGCGCTGAAGCTGTCGGTCTCACCGGGCATCAGGCCGTCGTGCTCCAGCATACACATTTCGTAGCTGAAGGCGGCTTGTACGATGCCGATCTTGGCCTTCTTGATGGTGGCGTTTGTCTCCTTGAACGCCGGAACGCTGCTGGAGATTTCCTTGACCATCTTGTTCTTGCCGTACAGCCGGACTATCAACGAGGCGTTGAACTTCACGGTCTGGCCACCGGGCATGGTCTCGGGGTCACCGAACATCACACCAATCTTGAACCGAGTCTGGTTCAGCAACACCACGGCGATATGGTGGTCGCGCTTCTGCTCCTCGGACAAGGCGATGGCCAGCTTGTTGGACAACCGCTTGATGAGCAGGGCGGAGGTGCCCACGTCGGCTTTCTCCACGCTGCCCTCGACCTCCTTGGCGGCGATCAACACGGCGATGGAGTCCACGGCAAGGAACGCTACGTCATTGGCCCGTACCAGTGCGTCGATCATGTCCACGGCCTGCTCACCGTAGCTGGGCTTGGCGACGATCAAAGCATCCACATCAACGCCAAACTGAATAGCCCAGTTAGGATCAAACGTGCCTTCAAGGTCCACCAGAACAGCTTTGTTGCAAGGCGGTGCAAGGCGCTGCGCGTTGGCGATGGCCTTGTAGATGAGGTTGGTCTTGCCGCTTGACTCTGGTCCGTAGACGATGCTGTAACGATTTTTAGGAAAACCGCCACCAGTAGCAAGGTCAAATTCAAATACGCCAGTGGGAAGGCGATCTGGGTTAGGAATTTGTGAGCCATAGACGATGGACTTGTCGCCCAGTTCCTTCTTGATGGTTGCCATGACCTTGGCGAGTTCACCGGGGTTGGTGCCGGTGGGCTTCACGTCCTTCAGAGGCGTTGCAATTGATTGCACCGGCTCCTTGGCGTCTTTCTTTATACTGATTGCCATTTAACTTCCTTTGCTTAAATTCACTGCTTCTGCCAGCTTTTCACCCACCCAATCGGAGACAAACTCAAACGTGTCTGCCATGGTGTCCTTTGAGCATGGCATCTCAAGCCACACCCCAATCTTGATCGACTCGTAGTTGCCAAGGTTCACTGTGCGAGAACCTGAGCACCCTACACGCACACCGTCGTCAATAACCCCCTTGTGAACCACGACATCAGTCTGGGCGGGTTCGGACTCCCCCTGCTTCTGAATCGAAACCTTGCCAATCACAGGCTTGGATTGCAGCGCCTTCGGGGTCAGGTGCTCCCCGTAGTTGGTCTTGGCTGGTTGTGGTTTCCCCGCTATTTTGATGGCCATGCTTAACTCCAGTTGTGGTGGATGACGCCCACAAGAGAGTCAAGCTCGCCCTTCATGTGAGACAAGGTACGCCTCGGGTGCGACTTGAAGAAGTCTCGCAGCAGCCCGAGGAGTTGAATCTGGTTGTCGGTGAACCTGTATCCACGTAGTGATGCAACGGGAAAGTAGTTCTCGTTGCGCCAGCGGTTCATGGTCCATAGAGAGATTTCAAGCGTGTCGCAGGCTTCTGACACCGTGTAGCCTTGACTGCTTGGCTTGTTCGCGCTCATGGCGCTACGGCGTTGGCTTGCCCGTTCAATGGCCTTCTGCCGATACTCCGGGTCGCTCTGGTACTTGTCCTTGCGCTGCTGGGACAGCTTGTCCCGGTTGGCTTGATACCAATCCTTGAATGTCTTTTTTACCATGTCACACCTGTACGATTTCCGCGCCGACGCTGTAATACTGCTTCAGGCGGCTGAAGTAGAAAGTTTTGAGAATTTCGTGGTTGTCCACCAGATCGAGAACGACCGGTTGCTTCTTGCCTTCGACCTTGCGTAGTACGCGGCCAACGGCCTGCTTGACGTTCGAGCGGGGAGTAGCCAGAACCAGTGTGTCCCAGTGGGGGACGTTCGTACCCTCTCCGCACATCAGGTAGGTGGCCAGCACCACACGCTTGGTCTTGGCAACCTCCAGTTGCTCCTTCTTGACCTGCCCGTGGTAGTAGGCCACGTCATTACCCGGGATGCCCTCGGCCACGATCATGTGGAACAGAGGCTGAAGGTGGTCCTCAATCAAGTCGGACATCACCAATACGTGACGGCCAGCATCGTAGGCGGACTTCACGAAGTGGGCAATCTCTTTGTTACGAGTGAAGTCGGCGGCGATGGCCTTGGTCACCGGCATCATGCGGCCCGGCACCAGCTTCATCGGCATCTTCTTCCACGTGCCGTCATCCCCACGCTGCGGGACGATAGGCACCTTCCACCCGGTCTGCTTGACGATGATCTTGGGGCTCATTGGCACCCAAGACCCGCGCACCATCACAGGTCCGATGTGGGCCTGAAATAGCTTTTCTTTGCCATCGCTGCGAGTCGGTGTCGCTGAAAGTCCAAGACGATGCCGCGACGGGAAGCGGGAGCATACCTGTGCAAAATAATCGGCCCCGAGCCGATGCACTTCATCAAAGATGACCAGACCGAAAGACTGATAGAGAGATGGGTCATAGTCACGACAGATGAGGCTGTGAACCATTGCCACCACAAATCGGCAGTTGTGGAACTTGGCGGTGTCCTGCTGTACATGGCCTATCTCCGAAGGGTTGACACCAAAAAGGTGGACGAGGGTGTCCTTCCAGCCCTTGATGAGGTCGTTCTTGGTGACAACAATCAGCGTCTTCTGGCCGAGCTTACCCGCCACAGAACAGCCGACATAGGTCTTGCCAAAACCGGTTGGGGCCTCGACCACGTGATCGACACCACTCTGCAACAATTCAAGGCTCTCAGCAATAACCTTTCCTTGTTCTTCGGTTTGGGGTGGCTTGATGGCCTGAGTATTGGGCACAGGATTGGCAACGGTGTAGTCCGGTCCTTTTGACTTGTTGACCAATCCTCTGGGCACGAACACCTTGGGTGACCCCTCAAACTCGTGCCGGTACAGGGTGTAGGGCTCCCCGAACTTGTTGGTCAGAGTCAGCAGGTCTTTGACCTCTGGGGTGAGAGGCACCAACGCCTCAGCGGCGTAGGCTTGGACCGGTACGTTGTCTGGCAATTTCATTCGAGGAGCCCTCGGATTACAGCGACTTGCTGTAGTCAGTGGTGCCTTGGTTGCCGCCCGGATTCATCTGGCCACCGTAGTTGCCATAGCCACCGGCCTTGGAGGCACCGAGGCCCAGTGACAGCAGTTCCTCTGGCGTCTTGAAGGAGATTTCCTGCTCGTAGTCGGCAGGGGTGAAGATCGTCACCATCTTCTTCTGGCCGTTTTCCTCAATCTCGACCTTGAAGGTGTTCTGGAGGAGTTCGAGGGGATTCTTCTCAACGAAGTCAAACATCGAGCCGACAGCCGCAGAGTTCTCTCCCATGCGGGACACGTCGAATGTGCACCCTGCGAGGCCACCGCGCTTGACCGCGATCTTGGTCAGCATCTCCATGGTCACGGACTTCGCCACCAGCAGGCGCTTCTGGTCCTTGATAATCGCGCCCTTCTTGGTCTTGACTTCGCGGTGGTCAATGATGGTGAACAAGGCCACCAGCGACGGCTTGTTGCCAGACGCACAGATGGGACACTTGTGACCGGCCTCGGGCATGGTCTTCTCCGGGCAGACAAAGAAGTTTCCCCACTTGCCGTTGAGTTCGAGGGAGTGTTCGTAGTAGCGGGGCGGAATCAGGTGGCCGTCGTGCGACACCTCGCCGTCGATGAATGTGATGCGGGCTTCCTCCTTGTCCTTCAGGTAGAAGCGCCAGAGCTTGCCCTTCTGGTCTTGCTGCTGTTGTTGTTCAACTTCGGCCTGCTGGGCCATCTTTGCGCTTTCTGCGCCAGTCTTCATCCAAGAAATACCCATGATTTCAACTCCTTGCTCTTTGAGCGTTGTAGTAGCGACGTGCTACAGAACCAATTATAACACAAATTACGGTTTGTCAATCAACCCACACGAAGAAAGTAGCTGGGTGACGCCCTCAGCCCCAATCGAGTCCGGGTCACTCTTGACCCCCGTGAACTCATCATACGGCAAGTACAGCGGCAGGACGTTGATCTTCAAGGCCACCAGAAGGTCAATGAACTTCTGAGTTCCGGCCCTCCCTGTGGAATCCCCGTCCAACATCAACACAACCCCATCAGTCTGCGCCAGCTTCGAGACCTTCTCCAGAATCGGCTTGGCCGTGAGGTTAGCCACGGTCTTGGGCCAGACCCGGGCGACCTTTATGCAATCCACCTGTCCCTCGACCAACACCACCGGCCCCGGAAGATTCAAGGCCACCTCGTTGTAGAACACCAGTCCCGAATTGTTGACTCCGTTCACCACATAGTCGTGGTGCCCGAGGCCGTAGCTGGTCTCCCATGGGAAGATGATCTTGCGCCCACGCAGGCCAGCGAACCGGCCAAAGACATCGCGGTAGGGGAACACCACCATGTCCCGCTCGTGATCGTACCGGAGGTCGAAGTTATCCACCTCGGCCTCGTTGAACCCACGCTTGTCCAATAGGTAGGCCCGGGCACGGTCGTGCTTGAGCGCCGGGATGAAGGTCTCAAGGTAGTAGCTGGGCAACTCCTCGAACTTCTTCTTTTTCTCGCTGTTGAACTCGCTGTAGCTGGGCAGTATCGGGAGTTCCAGTTCAAGGGACTCGATGATTTCCCGAGCCTTGGTTAGGTCACCGGTAAACGTCCCCGGGTACTTCAGGATGTTCATCTCGATGATCTGCAACAGTTTCTGTACGCTGCCAGACTCGCAGGTGAAGCAGTGGAATCGCAGGGGCTCCCCTTCCTCGACGTGAAGGGCGAATGACGGGTTACTGTCCTTGCCATTCTTGTGCAGCCATGGGGACAGTGGACAGGGTGCCCGATGCCAAACACCGGACACACCTGCTGGCTTTGTACCTATGGAGACAAGGAGGCTGTCGATGGCCTCCTGATTCATTACGTCGCCCGCTTCACTACCTTGAGGCTGCGACTGCCCTTGACCGGCTTGCTGAACGCCTCAATTTCTGCGGGAGACAGATACTTCTTCAGGTCAGTGACGCCGACCTTGGCGATGGCCTTGAAAGTCTCCATGCCTAGCTTCTTAATCATGGCCTCGCGGTCCACGACTTCGATGCTGTTGGTACAGGCGCTGAACGTGACTTCGCCCTCCGTGGTGTGGAAGGTGTATGGCGTATCGGTGTCGGCACCGATGTCCATAATCACTGACTGGAGGGACTTCTTCAGTTCGTCCACCCGCTTCATCATCTCTAACGCCCCGGACTCTGTGAGCCGGGAATTAAGGTCGATCAGTTCATCGACCAACGATTCGGTCTGTCCCTTGACTTTGACCTTGCTGTCTGCAATTGATTGCACGGCCTCGGCGGGGGCTTGGGCCTGCTTCATCTTCGATACCATCTTGATGGCCATTTTCAACACTCCTTTGCTGGTTGAGATTTAATTTTATCACACTTTTCCGGTTTGTCAAATATATTCGAGCTTGGAGTTCGGGTCGTCATCCTGCTCTCCAGCGACACCAGATTGTGCGAAGTTCATGGTGTTGAAGTCCCAGTTGATCTTGAACTGCCCAATCTCCCCGTTACGCCCTTTCAGCACCCGAATGACACGGGACTCCAAGGTCTCCACGCTCTCGTCTTGGAACAGGCCGAGCACGATGCTGCTGATCTGGCCGATGCCGTCTGAAAACGCGATGTCCTCAATGCCCGCCTCCTCATTCTTCTGCTTGCCCTTCACCGCTGACCTTGCGAACTGGTAGCTGGCAATAGTTGGTATGCCGATGTCCGTTGTCTTCTGCTTGATGAGTTCGATGTTCTCGGCCACCCGAGTGTAGCGGTCGAGCCGTGGGTTCTTGTGCTTCAGTAGGTAGGCCCCGTCGATGTAGACCTGATCGCACCCGAGTTGGCTGGCGAGGATGTAGATGTCGTCCACGCTGGCAGCGAGGTTGCCGTCCACCACGTAGAACCCGCCCATGTTCTGGGCCATCTGAATCATGCTGTCAGCGAACTTCTTGTATGTGTGAGATGAATAGCCCGAGACCTTCAACTGTCCGATGTTGGTGTGTGCGAACATCGCGCTCAGGCGCTGCACCACCGGTAGGGGAGCCATTTCCATGGACACCACCAGTGGCTTGCGCTTTTGCAGCCAGTTGTACAGCGCCACCCACAGGACCAGCCACGTCTTACCCGCCGCAGGACGCCCGATGATCGACACCACGTCCCCCGGCATCAACCCGCCACTGGAGTCGTCCATGTGAGGCCACCCGAAGCGACCGATGGCTTCCATCAGCATCGCGTTGTGGTAGGCCGACAGCACCATGCTCGGGCCTTCTTTGGCGACATCGACAATCCGCATCCGGTAACGGTGGGCCGCAATGAACGACATGGCTTCGTTCAAGATGTCCATCGCCTTGGAGTGGTCGCCAGCGTTCTCCTTCAAAATCTTCTGGCTCTCCACGTTCGCGGAGTTGATCTTGTCGTAGTACAGCCGGTTCTCGATGTGTTCTAGGTAGTAGCTGCTTGGCTCGGGAGTAGGAAAGTTCTGAATGTCAGGAAACTTCTGGCACAGCGTGTCCGTGCTGGGCATGACGTGATGCTTCAGCACGTGCTGGCCAACCCACTCCAGAACCTCCTGTTCCCCGGCCTTGAACATATCGGGAATCAGCTTGGCCTTGTACCACTTGATGGTTTCCTGCTCCTCACATAACCGCTTGAGCAACTTGTACCCTAATCCAAAGCTACTCATGCTTCACCGCCCTTTTCCGGCTTGCATGATGTGTTGTTGTGCACCAGCATGTTCTACGCCCCCACGTAATGTTGCAAATGCTGGGCGAAGGCGAGGCCATAGGCTTGCTGCAACCCGGGCAAGCTCTCCACGACAGCGATTGTTGGTTTGTTGGCCGTCCAGCGGCTGATAAGGATGTCGTACACCGACGCGACTTTCCAAGCCGGTAGCGTCTTGCCATAGCTGGCGACGTACAGATTGGGGATGACCATCACGGTCGGGTCGGGGACGTTTCCACTCTCGGCGTGCTCCAGCAACTTCGACAGGGTTATTACCCGGGCGTCAATGAAGTTACGGATGAGTGCACCGCAGATGGCCATGCACCGCTCCTCCGCATTGGGCTTGCCGTGAATCAGCAGTCCCGGGTGCAGGGTTCGGTATAGGCGGAAGTTGACGACGTAATCGACCTCTTTGCTGTCGCAATAGGCGGTCATGGATTCGCCAACGAACTTTTGCGGCACGTGGGCGACCGCACAGATGTGCTCGATGTCGTCCAGTAGCCGCTTGTGTCGTACCGGGTCGAGCACCGATTTCACGGGCTCGTCAGTCTTGTAGGTAACCATCGCATTCTCCTTAGCCAACCGGTTTCTTCCCAGCAGCCAAGGCGGCAAGCGCCTCTAGCGTGGCTTGGACTTCATCGGCGGTGGCAGTTGGTTCGTCATGAACCGCATTATGCACGGGTTTGATGGAGAAAGTTGGTGCCGCTGCAACTGGTTGCACGTCAACAGTCTCTTTCTTGCTACTTAGGGCGAGCGCAATCTCCCAATGCTGGCAGAAGAACCCGACGTGCGGGGCCATGGCTGGCATCACGCCCTTCGACACCTGTACCTCATGTGCGAACACCTGCCAGTTCTGTAAAGCCCAATCCAAGACAGCTACGGCATTGGTGCCAAGTGCTATGTGTACGTGCTTCAACTGCCCGACTTCTTTTGGCAACAAGTTCTTCACCCATTGCTGGTGCAAGGACATCCGCTTCTTCCACAGCATGGCCATGGCAGAGACACCATCTCCTTTTACCTTGTCGGTTTTCTTTTCTTCAAACTTCTTCAGCACCTCTGCTGCCTTCATCGAATTCTCCTGTTGGGCGTCGGCGTTAGCCGATGCGTAAAAAGTATGTGTCGTACTCTCTGCTGTACTCTCTGTTATAGGATTGCCTTGTAGGGCATTGCTGGATGCCCCAGAGGGCAAAGCTGGATGCCCTGTAGGGCAAAGCGGGGCTGGGTCAATTCCTATGGTTATCACCTCGTTTGGGTCTTTTAACATACCCCTGCCGAGCACCCGAGAGAATCTAAGGTGGACCACGGCAGAGCCGTTGAACCGCATCACGGCAGTCTCTATCAAGCCGTGTTCCTGAAGCACCTCAACAGAGCGACGTGCCTGCTTGAGGCTGATACCAAGCTCCTCCTGCCACTCCTTCATAGACTTGGCGATCCACCACTTGCCGCCACGATAGACACGCAGCTTCGACTTCCCTTTGTCGTCGGGGCGATACCAGTAGAAAATCTGGGACAGCATCAAGGCGGTTATCACGTCCCCTCCCACTAGGTGGGTGAACTCAGGAAAATACAAGACGCCCTTCTTCTCCTGCGTCATGGGTAATACTCATCAAAGTTGAACTGAAGGGCATAGCTCCCCCCTTTCTTTTCCACCGACATGCGGCCAAGGGCGATCAACTCCAAGTCGGAATGTTCAAGGTGCTCAAGGCACTGGTTGAAGATGGCCTCGACAGTGGCCTTGCTGTGCATGATCCCCTGCTCATCGCATAGAACCTTAGACTGCGGGTCGAACTGAATACATGTGGTCATATTGGAGAAGGCCGGTTTCCCGGCCCTTAATCAGCAGGTTGCCGGAACCCGGGAGCCCGCAGGGTGGAACTGGCGGGACGCCTGCCGGTTGCACGAGAAGAAGTCCTGTTCCAAGAACATCTGGGAGTTCACGACCGTGACGCCACGCTGACCACGCACGTAGTCCAGAATGCGGACCACCTCGTCGCGTTTGATTTCGTAGATGCCACGGTAGTCCTCACGGCCATACAGGTTGTGGTCGAGACCCAGCGTGTGCAGGGTGTGGTCAGTGATGCCCCAGAAGTCAGCGTCTGGGTAGAACTTCAGTTTCTTGCGCTCAGGCGACCAGACGATGCAGTTGTAGTCTGTGCTGTCTTTGACGGCAAGGAATGCGTAGGACAGGCTGGAAGTCAGGCCGTCGCGGAAGATGGGCCACGGACTGGCCCCTGCGGTAATGCTCATGGTTGGGTACTCCTTATTCGTTGTCTTCGTCGGCCTCTGGGGTGTCCGCCACGTACTTGGCCTTGGAGGCGTTGTACGAAGCCTTCTGGTAATCGCTGAAGTCCTTGTTCAGGTAGACCTTGGGCTCGACCACCATCTTCTCCTTGTTCAGGGACTCCGACATGTACTCGAACAGCGGGACCAGTGGGTGCGTGATCTTGCCGAAGACCTTGGACAGCAGGTTGTCGGTGAGGTGTTGCTCGATGGCAGGGCAGATCGACAGCACGTGGTCGTGCATGGCCGGGATGTTCCGGTTGAACTCTCCCATGGGCACGAACATTTTGCCAATCAGCACACCGGTCTCGATGTCGCCAGTGGGGCGCTTGTACTTGCCACCACGCAGGGCTTCCCACGGTGACGGAAGGTCTGGCAGTTCCTCGCTGAGGACCAGAATGTTGAGTTCGAGCCAGTCGATATTCGTCAGGTTGTCACCGACGAGGTACGGGGCGTTCACGAACTTGGGTTTGAAGAACAGGTCCACGGTCACGCCATTGGCGGACTGCGCCTGCCCGAACTTGAAATACCAACCGGCTTGGCCTTCGACCATTACCGGGGCCGAAGCCACCATCTTCTTGAGAAACTGATCCACTGAAGCACTCCTTGCTTTGGTTGAGGAAATAACATTTTACCACAGAATGACGTTTTGTCAATCGGTGCACCAGCCATTTTCTTTCACAAGCTCCAGCACATGGCTGATGACTTGGGCCGGTGTGTACTCCTGCCCGGTCTGGAACTTGATTGCGGTAATCTCCTTCAGCGTCGGCTTTTTGGGAGCCATCAGCTTGGTGAGATACGCCACGGCCACTTGGTGGGCGACTCCGTTGGAGAGCAGCCCGATGTCAAACACATGATCGACCCGACCCTTGCGGTACAACTCGGACGGAATCTTGGTCCGGTTGTTGGTGGTCATGATCGTCAGCACCTGATGCTTGTGCTCGGCCAGCCACCACAGCAGTTGGGACATCATGCGGGTCAGCACCCCGGAGTCTGCGTCGTGGGTGAAGATTTTCTCCACCTCGTCCAACAGCACCACGCAGGGTTCCTGCTCCTCCAACTGGCTCAGGCTCTGCATCAACCGGGCCTCGGACTCCCCGATGTACTTGTTCAGCGACATGCTGATGTCCAAGCGGAACAACGGCACGTTCAGCTTGCCAGCGATGTACTTGGCAGCAAGGGACTTGCCAGTGCCCGGAGGGCCGTCCAGCAGCAGGCCACGGGGCCGTAGAGCGGCCTTGGTGGTCTTGCCGAGGAAATACTTGGCATTGGTGTCCAGCCACATCTGGAGGACTTCATTCGGGTGGTAGAAGTCGAGTTCGGCATCCATCAGGTACAGGCCCTGAATGGGCTTGCCCATGAGCGCCCGCATGGCCTTGATGGAGTGCGGGTTCAGGTTGCCGAAGCGGGCGCTGGTGAGCCGCAGAATCTCGTCCACGGCCTTCAAGCTGAGTCCGGTCAGGACATGCGACAGGTCTTCGGTGGTGAACTGGGAGACCGTGGTTTGCAGCAGCTTCTTGGTCGGCAGCACCAACCCGGCATCGAACAGCAGGTCCGACCGGGCGACGTTCACGAACACCACGGACTTGCCCTTGTCGTGCAGCATCTCGTAGTTGTCGGGCGTCACCAGCTTTTCGTTGGTGGTCCACAGGGCAGTGGAAATCTTGTGTAAGGCCACCCCGCTGAGGGTGTCCATCTTCGCCACGTTCTTCGTGCCTGCAATTGATTGCAGAACCTTCTCGAAATGAATTAGGTCGTCGGTGGACACCCGAATCATCGGGATTTCGGCCTTGAGGGCCAGATCGAGCATTGGGTTACTCCATGAGTGACGCCTGAGCAGCAGCTTCCTTGGCGGCTTTGGCGGCGGCACGAGCGGCCTTCTTGGCAGTGGCTTCGTCGTGCGGGATGTTGAGGGCCTGCCATGCCTCGGCCCACTCCTTGGGCAGCTCAGCGATAGGCAGGTCGCGGCGGACAGTGTAGCTGCCGCCCGGGCCGTACTTGTCGTCCTTGACGTAGCAGCCCTCGGTGAGGACGTAGCCGCCATTGGCGCGGAGGTCCACGCCCTTGGCAATCACGTTGTTGTAAGACCGGAGGTCGAAGCCCTCTGGCTTCTTGAAGTACAGGTGCCAGCCACCGGCACGGGTCTGCACGGTGTAGGTCTGCGGCAGGTTGCCCAGCTTGTCCATCAGCACCTGAAGGGCTGACGTGCATTCCTCCTTGTAGGAGTCGAAGTCGATGACCACGACTCCGCTGGCATCACCAGTTGCGAGGCCGATGTTCTTGTTGCCGCGACCGAACCACGCACCAATCTGCTCGGGGTCGTCGGTGGCGTCGAGGAAGCCGTGGGGACAGGCC
>ERZ1034363.30-NODE-30-length-93805-cov-21.855966_pt1 | contig 93805 bp, 80 predicted proteins | sample MGYA00520616_ERZ1034363 | MGnify/ENA primary metagenome ERZ1034363 (study PRJEB33736, sample SAMEA104284506) | Azolla filiculoides | biome: Urban; feature: Water surface; material: Ditch water | place: Netherlands | collected 2015-10-28 | depth 0-0.1 m ...
ACGCTCTTTTTTCTGACGAAAAAAGCAGCTAACCCAACCTACATATTTCAATATCCCATTGATATATAAATATTTTTAAACAAACGATGTGTAGATAGCTATGCCTCAAAAGACTGGAAGTCGTAAAAACCTGTTCTTCTGCTCTAAATATCGACCAAACAATGAATTGCTATAAAACAACGCTTTAAAAAAAAGGTGCTCGCACCTAAACAACAGTGTTAGAAGGAGAAAGGAATGCCAAATTTATTCGTGATTATCTTATCTGCAATTTTGTTGACTTATCAAACACCTGTCAGCGCGAAATCTGAAAAAATCATCATAGCCACTGCCGAATGGCAACCTTATATTTCAGAAAAAAGTCCAGAACATGGTCTGTTTACTGAAATTGTCACCACTGTTTTTAAAGAAATGGGCATGACCACAGAACTTGTTTTTGCACCTTGGAAACGGGTGGAAATCTTAGTGAAAAATGGCGATGCTTATGCCGGAATTCCTTACACCTACACAGAAGAACGGCATAAAGTTTTTGATTATTCCAACGCTATTATGACTTCGAAAAATGTATTTTTTTACAACAAAAAAGCTTTCCCCAAAGGCATTAGCTATTCTACATTGGCAGAATTACGCGGTTATCGTATCAGTGGCGTAACCGGCTATTGGTATGAAGATTTGTTTAAAGAAAACAAACTGAATGTTGAATACGTTACCTCCGATGAGCAAAGCATTACCAAACTGTATTTTAATCGCGTTGATTTAGTTGCTACCGATGAATTAGTTGGGAATGCTTTGATTCAAAAATTATATCCACATGACGCTGCACAATTTGCGGTGGTTGAAAGAGCTCTTTTAACTGCCCCCCTGCATTTACTGGTGTCGAAAAAATATCCCCATGCCGCACAAATCACTGAAAAATTTAATACGACACTGGAAAGCTTGCGCAAAAAAGGTGTGATAGTTTTTTAGTCTGTCAGTTTTTGGTGTTAGACTTGATTTATCAATGAGTTTTTACTCGTTTTGTCGCATTTTAAAACCTAGTTACAATCTAATGATATTTAACGTTATTTACTTAATCATCATGCCTGTGCACCGAGTTTTTATGAGTACGCATCAATGGCTAAAAAACATTGAATTTAGCCGCATCGCTTTTTTTTGTTCCCTCCTATTACTAGCCTCAATTGTCTGTTCTGCAAGCGTGCAGGCACAAACTCCACCACGCAAGCTTGAAAAAGTTTCTTTGCAACTCAAATGGTTACATGCGTTTCAGTTTGCAGGCTATTACGCGGCAAAAGAAAAAGGTTTTTATGCAGAAGAAGGCTTGGATGTTGAGATTAAACAACGGATTGTGTACGTTAATAATTTGGAACAAGTGCTTAAAGGTGAGTCAGAATATGGCGTGGCAGATACAGGATTATTACAGGAAAGATTAAATGGCAAACCCTTAGTGGTGTTAGCCTCGATTTTTCAACATAACCCCTTGGTTTATTACACTTTAAAAAGTTCCGGCATCGTCAGTCCTTATGAGTTAAAAGGCAAAAAGGTGATGGATGATGTGTTTGACCGTGCGCCGCTCAGTGCAATGCTTTATGAAGCGGGCATCAGCCCCTCCGAAATCATTCATATTGACAACTCTTTTAATCCAGACGATTTGATAACTGGCAAAGTCGATGCTATCGAAGGTTATCTGTCAGATCAGCTTGATTATTTTCGGCACAAAAAAGTTGAAATTAACATCATTGACCCGCGCAATTATGGCGTAGATTTTTTAGGCGATAATTTATTCACCACAGAACAGCAAATCCTCGCACATCCTCAACGAACAGAACGTTTTTTACGCGCCTCCTTAAAAGGTTGGGATTACGCCCTGAAAAATCCTGAAGAACTGATTCAACTTATCTTAAAAAAATACAATCCAGAACACCGCTTAACCTTGCAACATTTACGTTTTGAAGCCGCTGAAACAGAAAAAATGGTGTTGCCAAAGTTGATTCCGATAGGCAGCACCAGCATCAAACGTTTTGAACGGATTGCAGACACATATCTACAACTCGACTTAGTGCGTTCCACTGAGCGTTTAAAAGGCTTTATTTATGCCGATACCAGAGGGCAAAATTTATCCGATTTTAGTCTGGAAGAACAAACATGGTTGCGGAAACACCCTGTGGTTTATGTGGGTTCAGATCCTGATTTTGCACCTTATGAATGGCAAGACAACAATGGCGAATATTTAGGGGTGAGTATTGATTATCTTCATTTACTAGAACGGCAATTAGGTGTGCGCTTTGAGGTGGTGAAAAACAAATCGTGGGCGCAAATTTTGAGCATGGCAAAAGCAGAACAATTAGATATGTTATCGGCTGCAAATAAAACCCCAGAACGATCTCGCTATTTAAATTTCACAGAACCTTATATGGAATCGCCAGCCATTATTGTAAATCACGAAAGACAAGGCTTTATTGGTAGCTTAAATTATCTGCATGGCAAACGAGTGGCGGTGGAGATGGGCTATTTTATGCAGGAGTTAATCTTAAGCAATCATCCGCAAATCGAAGTAATTCCTGTAAAAGGTCGCCATGAAGCCTTGATGATGGTGAATAAAGGCAAGGTCGATGCTTATGTGGGTGATGCGATTGCCGCAAATTATACGATTAGAAAAGAAGGACTGACTCATCTGCTGTTTTCAGGCGATACCGGCTACAAAAGTCAGCATAGGATGGCGGCTATTAAAGCCAGTCCTTTATTAGCCAGTATTTTGACTAAAGCGTTAAGTCATTTATCTGAGCAAGAAAAAGAAACGATTGAACGCCGCTGGCTGAATATGCAAATTGATCCCAGTGTGAAAATTGAAACTCTGATTCAATATGGCACAGCCGCGTTTGCTTTGTTTTGTATAATTTTGCTTTGGAATGTGCAGTTGCAACATGAGATAAAACGCCGCAAGAAAATTCAAAAAGCGTTACATAAAAGTGAGGAATTATTTCGCAATATTTTTGAAAACGCGCCGCTGGGGGTTGCAACCATTGCGCCTGACCAACAGTACCTGATGGTAAACCAAGCCTATTGCGATATTTTGGGTTATTCACAGGAAGAGTTGCTGACGAAAACAGTTGCAGAAATAACAGCCTCAGAAGATCAAGAGCAACGAGCCGAGCTACAGAAAAGATTATTAGGCGGCGAGTTATCGGATTTTAGAATTGAAAAACGCTACATCCGCAAAGATAAACAATTTATTTGGACAGGACTTTATGTGCGCTTAATTCGTCACGCAGACGGCTCGCCCCATTATTATCTAACCTTGATAGAAAATATTAATGAGCGCAAAAGCATGGAAGAAGAATTGCGCCGCAGTCACGATGAGTTATTGCAATATTTTCATCAGCCCTTTATTGGCATGTTGACGGCAAACCACACCAAAAAAACCATTCATGTTAATCAGCGTTTTTGCGACATGGTGGGATATTCGCAAGCAGAAATGCAGCAAATTAGTTGGGAAAGCATCACGCATCCTGATGATCTGGCTCTCAATCAAGCTTATCTGGAACAAGCGATACGCGGAGAAATTGATTCTTATCAAATGGAAAAACGCTATGTACATAAAGCGGGGCATTTGGTCTATGTGAATTTGTTAGTCCATTGTGTGCGCGATGCCGAAGGACAGCCCGATTATTTTATCGGCATGATGCTGGAGATTACAGAGCGTAAATTGGCAGACCAATACGAGCAATTCCGTAATCATATTTTGGAATTATTAGTCAGAGATAATGATTTGCCGAGTATTTTGACAAACATTGTACTGGGCATTGAAAAAATTAATCCGGCGATGTTGTGCAGCATTTTACTCATCGACAGCACAGGCAAGCGACTAAATAGCGGAGCTGCACCCAGCCTTCCTAACTTTTATAACGAGGCAATTGATGGCATTGCAATAGGTTTTGGTGTTGGCAGCTGCGGAACTGCGGCTTTTGTCAAAGAACGCGTGGTGGTTTCGGACATTGCAACCCATCCTTTTTGGACTCCCTATAAAGAACTGGCAGCAAAAGCAGGATTAGGATCATGCTGGTCGCAACCTATTTTTTCAGTGTCCAATCAAGTGCTAGGCACGTTTGCCATTTATCACCAAAACAGGCACACGCCCACAGCGAATGATCTTAATTTGATAGAACAATGTGCGCGTTTGGTGAGTATTGCGATAGAACGCAAACAAGCAGAGGAAACTCTGCGGCAAAGTGAAGAAAAATGGCGCGGATTGTTTGATATTTTGCCAGTCGGTGTCTCGCTGTTAGATTCTGAACATCATGTGACAGAGTTTAATCTTGCCCTTGCCAACATGATGGAATTGCCTAAAGACTATAACTTGCAAGAACGACAACATAAAAATCGGATTTGTTTGCGTTCTGATAACACGCTTATGCCTTTAGAAGAATTCCCGTGTATTCGTGCCGTAAAAGAACAGCAAATTGTCAGGAATATTGAAATGGGCGTGATGAAAGAATCAGGCGAGCTGGTTTGGACAAGCGTGAGTGCAGTGCCGCTGTCTAGCGGTGAAGGCGTGGTGACGGTAACAACCGATATAACCGAGCGTAAACGTATTGAAACAGAGCTTTATCAAGCTAAAGAAATCGCAATTGCCGCCAGCCAAGCCAAAAGTGAATTTCTTGCGAATATGAGCCATGAAATCCGCACGCCCATGAATGCGATTATTGGCATGGCGCACTTAATTCAACGCACTGACATTACCCCGATACAACGCAATTATTTAGACAAAATTAATTATGCGGCACAATCCTTACTCAGCATTATTAATGACATTCTGGACTTTTCTAAAATTGAAGCAGGTAAATTACAGTTAGAAGACCTGCCCTTTTCGCTGCCGCAGTTATTAGATTATGTGATTGATATTATCCATGTGAAAAAAACCGAGCAAAAACAGATTGCAGTACAAAAGCTGATGGATGAAAACACCCCGACTTGGGTCAACGGTGACGCGCTGCGCTTGGGGCAAATTTTGATTAATTTAGTCAGCAATGCCGTGAAGTTTACGGAGCACGGCAAAATTATTGTCTCAGTGCTACCTGAAGAAATTTATGCCGATAAAGTGCGGCTACGTTTTTCAGTGCAAGATACAGGCATTGGCATGAGTACTGAGCAAATTGCAGGCTTATTCATGCCATTTACGCAAGCAGACAGCAGCACCACGCGCAAATATGGCGGAACTGGCTTGGGGCTTTATATCTGCAAACAATTAGCGGAAATGATGAATGGGCAAATTTGGGCGGACAGTGAATTGCAGCAAGGCAGCACATTTAGTTTTACGGTGTTGCTTAAAATTGCAAATACCCCCGCGCAATCGCTGTTGCCTTCCACAACCATGAAAAACATGGATGCTCCCGCCGATAAATTGGCGTGTTTGCAAGGGCGCAAAATTTTATTAGTGGAAGATAATGAAATTAACAGTGAATTGGCAACGGAATTACTCCGCGATTTAGGCATTGTGGTGGAATTGGCGAAAAACGGGCGAATTGCGGTGGAAAGCGTATTCGCTCAGGCGTTTGATTTGGTGCTGATGGATATTCAAATGCCGGAAATGGATGGATTAACAGCGGCGCGATTGATTCGTGCGGATAAACATTTTGAAAAATTACCGATTATTGCGATGACTGCTAACGCGATGACGGGCGATAAAGAAAACAGTTTGGCGGCTGGCATGAATGATCATCTGACAAAACCGATTATGCCAAATAAGTTGGCAGCGGTTTTAATGCACTGGTTAGCCAATGAACCGCAACAACCAGAACAAGAATATCAAGCCATGCCCGATGTAAAGCCTCTTGGTGCAACGCTTTCAGACGAAGCTTTGCCTGATTTTCTGCCGCCGTTTGATATAGAAACAGCGTTATTTCGAGTGAATAAAAATCCGCGTTTGCTGCGAAAACTGTTTCGGATGTTTACGTTGGAATATGCCGATACCATTCCCAAAATGCAGAAATGGTTGGCAGAAGAGCGTTATGAAGATGTAAAACTGTTTGCGCATACACTGAAAGGCGTTGCCTCAAATTTGACTGCTACAGAGGTTGAAGCAGCAGCTTCTGCGATTGAAAAAGCCTTATCAAAATCGGAAGTGCCGCCGATGTCTTTGTTGTTGTATGAGTTGAAAAAAGCCTTAGATGTTGCGTTGAAGGCAATTCAATCATTGGAATAAATGAACTGAGGTAGGGGCGATTTTAATCGCCCAGTGCGGATAAATCCGCACCTACATCCTATTTTTAGCCAACTTCTAAACAAACTTTTCCGAAATTTTTAAAAACGACTGGTCGTCTTAGAAAAATTTTGTGTTTCTACGCTTGCCAAACCTTTCAGGTCTTTAAGACCTGAAAGGTTTTTTTTAAACAAAATCACTGCGCCGCTGTAAAAGCTTTGCTCATATACTCCGTCAATTTGCCGGCTTTGTTATAAACCAACAGCACTTTCAATTTTTCCGCCTCGGCAATTCGCGCGGCTTCTTGCTCGCCCACACACAATAACGCAGTATCCCACGCATCCGCCCACGTTGGACTTTCGTGCATCACCGTGACAGAAAGCAAATGATGCGTCACCGGACTGCCGGTTTTGGGATTCAAAATATGCGAATAGGAATGCCCTTTTTCCTCAAAAAAATTCCGATACGTTCCCGCCGTCATCACCGCAGAACCGGCTTGTTGTTTAATATCAATAATTTTTTGCACATCCATTGTCAACGGCGTAGGCGCAACAATCCCCACGCGCCAATCTCCGCCATCCGCTTTGCGACCTTTCACCATCATTTCGCCGCCGATTTCCACCATATAATTCTGAATCCCTAACGCTTCCATTTTTTTCGCCAACACTTCCACGCTATAACCTTGCGCAATCGAAGACAGGTCGATTTTAAGTTTTGGGTCTTTTTTCCGAATCCGATTATTTTTGGTATCCACTTCTAACAACGACATACCAATATGCGGCAACAGCGCGGCAATTTCAGCGGGGCTAGGCACGCGGTTTTCATGCTTCGTAAATCCCCATAAATCGAATAGCGGCTTCACAGTTAAATCATAACAGCCGTTAGACTTTTGATAAACGGAGTGCGAAATACTCACCAATTGCGCAATTTCCGCAGAAACAGGCTGCCAATCGGTTGTTTCCACAGCATTTACATGCGCAATTTCAGAATCATCGCGATAATTGGACAGTTTTAAATCAATGTCAGCCAAGGTTTTAGAAATAATGGTTTGCGCTTGTTGCGCCGTGACGGGCAAGCCGTCTAATACCAATTTAATGTGATAGGTTGTGCCTTGCGTGTCGCCTGTGAGTTCGGTTTCTTTTTTAGGTTTTTGGCAACCAAACAGCAGCGCGACAATAAAGAATAACAAAGAAAGTTTGATAGTTTTTGGCATAAATATCTGATTAAAAACGTGAAAGAAGAAAGGGCAACAACTCAGTGAATTTGTTTTAAAGTAGGGGCGATTTTAATCGCCTAGGGCGAATAAATTCGCCCCTACGTCAATATGTAAAAATTCTGATTTGAAACAATGAAATAAGCAATTGGCATAAATTTTGCGGTAGAAAACGACTGCTAGTCCTTTAAGGACTGGCAGTCGTAACTCTAGGAACTTTTTGTATTTACTTAATCATCTGCCTGAGTGCTACGATTTTTTTAGTATACCATTTCAGCACCACGCAAACGGAACGCACTAAGCTGTGAATCTTAAAATTTTCAGTGCTCAATTTTATGACAGAAAAATTAAGCTTGCGCAGCCCTAGTAATACACATCGTTCTGCCTTGTTACCATCCTGATATTGGTTTACCATGCCTGGTTGCACATTGCCTTGTATCGCTACTCTTTTAGTAAATTTCTTTATCTAAATATCACTTATGCTACTTGTCTCCTCTATCCGTAGAAAACTTGTTGAACTGATGCTCTTAACGGTGTTTATTGTGCTGGCTTGGGGAGTGTTGTTTTTTTATCAAACTGAAGTCAAAGAATTACATCAGCAAGTGGAGTCTGAACTCACCACCATTACAGTGTTAAAAAGCCGGCAAATTGACCTGTGGCGCAAAGAAAGAGTCGGTGATGGCGGTGTTTTAACAGACAATCCATTTTTAATTGCAATGATTGATCGCTGGCTCACTCAATCTGATGAAACCTCATCAAAGCACGTTTTGCAACGCTTTCACAGCATCTACCGTCGCTATGACTATTACGACACCATGCTGGTCAATCCAAACGGTGAAATTGTCTTAAGCATCCGAGGCAGCAAAGATAAGTTAAATGCTTACGATAGGTTGAATATGCAATATGCAATATGCAATTGCTAAGCGGCAACCCATTTTAAGTGAAATCCATTCTGATGAAACCAACCCTTTTCCACATGTAAGCGTGGTTGCTCCGCTGTTTCTCAATACAGATAAAAATGCAAAACTGGTAGCAGTGGCTTTTTTAACCGTAGATTTGCAACAAAGCTTCTATCCAATCCTGCAATATTGGCCAATTCTCACGCGCAGCGGCGAAGTTTTTTTAGTGCGCAAAGAAGGCAATGAGATTTTGTATCTCAATAATTTGCGCCACAAACTTGATGCAGCACTGCATTTGCGCAAATCATTAACAGAAACTCAATATCCTGCTGTGCAAGTGGCGTTGGGTAAATCCGGTTTGCTGGAAGGGGTGAATTATCATCATATAGAAGCAGTGGGTGTAGGCAGGGCTGTTCCTGATACGCATTGGTTTGTTGTTGCCATCATGGATAAATCCGAAGCTTTTGATGAAGGGCTTAAACAAATGCTGTTGACCATCATCAGTATTGTTTCAAGCGCGATTTTGTTAGTCATTGCCGGTTGCTTGTATTGGATGCGTCGTGAAAAAGTGCAATATCAAAAAATTTATCACACGCAAACCAAGCTCCATGAGAGCGAAGACCGATTTCATGTGCTGTTTGAGCAAATGCCCGATCCGGTTTGGATTATTCAAGACCAGCATTTTATTGAAGCTAATGCAGCCGCCCTCACCGCCATTGGCTTAAACAGCAAGCCTGAGCTGATGCACATTCATCCGAGTGAATTTTCCCCTGAATATCAACCCGATGGTGAAAAGTCTTGCCTAAAATCTAATCGCATGATGGATAAACTGCATGATCAAAATGTACATCGTTTTGAATGGGTGCATAAGCGACAAGACGGCGCGGAATTTCCTGTGGAAGTAACCCTTGCGAATATTCAATGGAATGGGAAAACCGCTATTTATTGCCTGTGGCGCGATATTTCCGATAGGCAAACCATGCTGAAAGCCTTGCAAAGCAGTGAGTATCGTTTCCGAGCACTGTTTGAAAATTCGCAAGAAAGCCTGATGCTGTCTTGTTTGGCGGGTTTTTTAGATTGCAATGCTAGCACTTTAAAGTTATTTGGCGTTGCCAGCAAAGAAGAGTTTCTCAAATATCACCCAGCTGATTTTTCACCACGTTATCAACCGGACGGGCGAGAATCACGCATTGCCGCGAATGAATATATCAGCAAAGCCTTGTTAGAAGGTTTTCATCAATTTGAATGGCAACATTGCAAATTAAATGGCGAGTTGTTTTTTGCCGATGTGTTTTTGTCGCGCGTTGATTTAGATGGACGCGCGATATTAGAAGCAACCGTGCGCGATATTTCTGCACAAAAACAAATTGAGCAAGAAATTCTGAATCTCAATATGCAGTTAGAATCAAAAGTTGCACTACGCACCGTTGAGCTTTCTGCCAAAACTCAAGAGCTTGCGATTACGGAAGAACGCTTACGCTATGCAATGGAAGCCTCCACTGATGGTTTATGGGATTGGAATATTGCCACTGGAGAAAGCTATTGCAATGACAGGTATCACAAAATGCTTGGCTATGCTAACACCGAGCTTGGTTCAAATGTGACATCGCAATTTGCAGATTTACTCCATCCAGATGAACGCGATGAAGTGCTTGCCAAAATTTTCCACTTGGTAAATACCGTAGGGCAGTATGAAATAGTGTTTCAAATGCGCTGCAAAGATAACAGCTACCGTTGGATTATGAGTCGTGGGCGCGTGGTTGAAAAAGATAAGAATGCTATCCCCATCCGTGCGGTTGGTACGCATCTTGACATCACCGAGCGCAAAACCTACGAGGCGATGCTGGCACAGCAATTAAAATTAAAACTGCAAGCGGAGGAAACCTTGCGGGTTGCCAACGCAGAGCTACAAGCCATTTTCAACTCCGCCTGTTTTGGTGTGGCATTATTAAAAGAGAGGGTGATATTCCGATGCAATCAAAAACTGGATGAAATTTTTGGATATGAACACGGTGCTTTGCAAGGTCAATCCACACAGCTTTGGTACGCCAGCCATGCAGACTATGAAAATGTTAAAACCTTGTATTATCCTCAAGTGATGGTAGGAAAATTGGTTTTTTTTGAAAAACAATTGGTGCGTAAAGATGGCAGTTTATTTTGGGCACGACTATCAGGGCAATTATTAGATCTCAAAGACCGTGATCGTGGGCTGGCTGTGATTATTGAGGATATTTCTGTCCAACACGAAGCGGCAGAAACCTTGTTGAAAGCCAAAGAAATGGCAGAACAAGCCACGCGCATGAAATCGGATTTTCTGGCAAATATGAGCCATGAAATTCGCACCCCGATGAATGCAATTATTGGCATGTCGCATCTGATGCTGAACACGGAACTGGATCGGCGGCAACAAAACTTTATGCGCAAAATTGAGATTTCCAGCCAACATTTGCTAGAAATTCTCAACGATATTTTGGATTTTTCTAAAATTGAAGCCGGCAAATTTGAAATTGAACAAATCGAATTTGATTTAAGCTCGCTATTAGACAGCGTTGCTTCATTGGTGCAAGAAAAAATCACCGCTAAATCATTGGACATGCTGTTTAAAGTTGACCCAGCTATTCCCAATTATTTAATTGGCGACGCGATGCGGCTGCGGCAAATCTTAATTAACTATGCCAATAACGCCATTAAATTCACTGAAAAAGGGCAAATTGAAATTGAAGTGCAGCTTAAACATAACCATAAACATCATATTGATTTGTATTTTGCCGTGCACGATACCGGGATTGGACTCACTAAGGAACAACTCGGTTTGTTGTTTCAAAGTTTTCAACAAGCCGACAATTCCACCACCCGCAAATACGGCGGCACGGGTTTAGGTTTGGCAATTTCAAAAAAACTAGCAGAATTAATGGGTGGCAAAGTCGGTGTAAAAAGTGAATACGGCAAAGGCTCTACTTTTTGGTTTACCGCCCAGCTGAATAAAAATGAAACTAAAAAAGCGCATTTACTACCCCCGCCTAATTTACGCGGGCGCAAAGCTTTGGTGGTTGATGACGACTTGTTGAATGCCAAACTGATTTGTGTGCTGTTAAACAATATGACATTTAAATCGCATTCTGTCACTTCAGGCACAGCGGCAATTAAAGAAGTGGCTGCGGCTGTAGAACAAAACGATCCTTATGATATTGTGTTGCTCGATTGGCAAATGCCTGAAATGAGCGGAATTCATGTGGCAAAAAATATTGCACAGTTAAATTTGGCACAGCCGCCACATCTTGCGATTGTGAGTGGTTTTGGACGCGATGAGCTAATTATTGAAGCAAAAGAGGCAGGCATTGAAGAAGTGCTGATTAAACCGATTAGCCCGTCTTTGTTGTTTAGCGCGGTAATTCATCTGTTAGGTGGCAATAACATACCGAAAAAAATTGTCGTTAATCCAGCAACATCTCTTGCGACACGACTGGAGACGATTTCTGGCATCCGTATTTTATTGGTGGAAGATGATGAATTTAATCAAGAAGTAGCGGTGGAGTTGCTAAAAGAAGCAAAAATGCAGGTTGATATAGCGGAAAATGGCGCGATTGCATTGCAGAAAGTTCAAGAAAATCATTATGATATAGTGTTAATGGATATGCAAATGCCTGTGATGGACGGCGTGACGGCAACGCTTGAAATTCGTAAATTGCCGCAATTTGCTAATCTGCCTATTTTAGCAATGACCGCGAATGCAACTCATGCAGATCGCGAGCGGTGTTTGGCGGCGGGAATGAATGATTATTTGAGCAAGCCTATTAAAATCCATGACTTGTGGGATAAGTTGTTGTTGTGGGGCAAGCTGAGTATAGAAAAGCAGGGGTAGCGACGTAAAGCGTTGATATATTTAAACCTTCCAGGTCTCAAAGACCTGGAAGGTTTGGATTCAGCGATAAATTGATTCTGTAATTTTTTCCCAATTCTGTGAAATTTTTAAAACCGACCGGTCGTCTTAGAAAATTTTCGCGTTTGTAGTTCGTAATATAGCTAAAAGCAGTTTAGCTAAAAATAACTCCCGATTTTTGAATATTGATGTAGATGCGAATTCATTCGCCACTACAGAAATGATGATTGCGCAAATCTTTAACTCAAACTTTTCCAACCACCGCCCAACGCTTTATACAAACTAATCATATAACTCGTCACCTGCCCCTGACTGCTCGCATATTGATCTTGAACAGATAACAACGTGCGTTGCGTTTGCTGCACATTCTGAAAATCAATCAAGCCCGACACATATTGATTTTGCGCCAAATCCATTGCCCGCTGCGCCGCTTGCAAGGCACGATTTAAATCGTCTAAACGCTGCTGCTCTTGCGCCACACCCACCAGCGCGTTTTCTACATCTTTCAAGGCAGTTAAAACCGTTGCCTCGTATGTTGCAAGTGCTTGTTCCTGTTTCGCATTTTGCACAGCAATATTTTGTCGAATCGCTCCAGCGTTGAAAATTGGAAAGGTTAATTTTCCTAACAAACTATCCACCAAACCGGCGGCGGTGAAAAAATTACTCGCTTTTATCGCATCCAAACCAATTGAGCCACTTAAAGCTAATTTGGGATACATCGCCGCTGTCGCCACGCCAATTTGTGCCGTTTGCGCGGCTAATTCGCGCTCCGCTTGGCGAATGTCTGGACGCTGCCGCAATACATCCGCTGGCACGCCGACCGCAATTTTCAACGCAGGATTAGGAATCGGCAGCACTTTGTTTAGCTCAGCATTTAAACTGGCTGGCGCAACGCCTAACAACAAAGCTAATTGATGTTGATTTTGTGCAATTTGGGTTTTCAAACTGGGAATTTGCGCCCGCAATTGTTCAACGCTGCTTAAGGCTTGTTCGACTTCTAGCTTTGTTCCCAAACCCGCCTGCCACCGCCACAGCGTTAAATTATGCAGCTTTTCTTGCGTCTGCATATTGCGCTCCGCCACACTCAGCCGCGCTTGCGAAGTGCGCATTTGCACATAATTTAAGCCGATTTCTGCAACCAAACTCACCATCACATCCTGATAACCGGCTTCTGTCGCTTCCATTGCCGCTTGCGAGCTTTCCACAGAACGGGCAATTCTGCCGAAAATATCAATTTCCCATGTCGCATCTAAACCTAAACCATAATGTCCGTTGCGCTGATCGCTTGTGCCGTTATAATTTTCGCCTGTTGAACCGCTGGAATTAATCCTTGGGAAAAAATCAGATTTTGCAATGCTACGCTGCGCCCGCGCTTCATTGATTCGCGCTAAGGCTTTTTTCAAATCAAAATTGCCTTTAATCCCGCGTTCCACTAATTGCGATAACAGTGGGTCATTAAAACTTTTCCACCATGTTGCTAAAACTTCTGGATTCAAAGCTTGTTGATTTTCTGAACTATTTTGCCAATGTTGCGGCACAGTGGCAGCGGGTGCAACGTAATCCGTGCCCACGACACAGGCGGAGAGCGATAAGGAGGCGAAAATCAAACCCAGTTTGGGCGGTAGCGTTTTGTGATTCATCGGATAAGATTTCATGCGGGAGTGTTTTTGGGAGGTGTAGCGACTTTGGAAAAAACAATGTGATTAATATGCACTCATTGTCTGAATCAAGATTGACAAGATTTTAGGATTAACTTGATTAGCAATACGAATAACGATTCGGCATAAAGCATCATCCGGTTAATCTTTGAATCCTGAAAATCCTGATTCTGACAACAAACTAATTAATCGACAAACGTTTCAATCGCTTCAATCACTTCAATGGCATTGCCATCGGGGTCGCGGAAAAAAATCGCACGTCGTCCTGATTTGCTGCGGGTGTAAGTTACACCATGATGTTCTAACCGTTCAATTAACGGCTCAAGGTCGGCAATTCGCACCGCAACATGCCTGTCAACTCCGCCGTGTTCGGGGCGATTGTCTACGGGGTCTGGATTTGGCAAACATAAACAATGTAGCGTTTGCCCACTGTTGCCTCCAATTTTAAACCACGCGCCATCAAACGGCAGTGGTGGGCGACCAGGAGCTATTTCTAAGCCCATCACTTCTAAAAAGAAAAATTTGGATTTGTTAATATCGGAAGAAATCACACTGTGGTGGTCTATTCCTAAAAAGTTGGTTTCGCTAAGCGACATCGTATTTCCTCGGTGGGTTGTTGCGCTCAATTAGCGCGATTATTCGGTTTTTAATTGTTCTGCTAACAATGCAACGATAGTGCAAATCATCAATTGGGCAGTTTTCGCGCCAGCATCAATACAGCCGCGACTGCGCTCTTCTAAGAAAGAAGCGCGTCCTTTGGTGGCTAACATATCGCGCGTGGATTCCATGCCCGCAATCGCAACATCGGGAAGTGTTTGAAAAACTTCAGAAAGTGGCACTGCATCAGCGGCGGCTTGCGTTAAAGCATTGGCAACGGGAATCAAAACATCCAGCATGGTTTTTTCACCTGCGTCAGATTTTCCGCGTTGTTTTACCGATTCCACACCTTGCCCAAATGCGGTAGCAAAAACTGAAAAATCAACTGTTTTTTCGCGTGCGGCTTTGCTCATGCTGACAAACAATGTGCCATAAAGCGATCCTGACGCGCCGCCTACGGTTGACATCACTGTCATGCCGATTTTTTGCCATGCCGCTGCCCAGTCTAATTCGGTTAATTGTGCTGCTTGTGCGTTGAGAGCTTGTAAACCACGCTGCATATTAATCACATGGTCGCCGTCTCCAATCGCTTGATCGAGCAATGTGACTTCTTCTGCATTGTTATCAATCACTTGTGAAATAGCAGAAATCAATTCAGGTAATAAGGATGGCGTGAGTTGCATTATTGTCTCCAGAAAAAAAGTTTAGAAAGCTTAAGCGGCAACGCGGTTTGTTATGAATAAGAAACTTTCCACGTTTCTACCGCTTGTTGTGAAAGCCACGCTTGATAATCGTTTAAATTCCGCAAATTCCATTCATCATACGAAGCCACTTTTTGCGCTAATGGATAATGTGCTGCTAAATACGCGATTTTTTTATCTTCAAAATTGGCTCTACTCAATTCATCTTTTTCAAGCAACACCACATTCCCTAAACGATCTTGGATGTCATTTACACCAGCCCCAAAATAGCTATCCCAATCACCTTCAGGATTATAAGGGCAAACATGTTCGAGAGTGGTTTTGTTAGCATCGGTGTTATGTCCCAAATAAGTTTCTATTTCTGCCAGCAAAAAGCGAATTTTTTTGGCAGAGCGTCTACTGGGCATTTTATGAAATTCAAAAGCATTGAAAAATGATTCGTCACTGGGATAGAGTTTTTTGAAAACTTCACTGTTTTTAATATGGCTGGCGCGTTTAAATTCTTGGTTATGAATTTTTATGGCTAATTGATTGTAGGCGGACTCTTGCTCATTTGGCGATTCATGGCAAATCACATTGTATCTAATCGCCAAAATATAAATATAGCGACAAAGCGTGACAAACTCTTCGGGTGAAAATTGATAAAACGCCGCCATTAAAATAGTGAATGGTTGTTTTATATTAAACAGCTCAAAGCCTTCCAAATATTTTTTCACTCCTCTATAAACAACATCTTGATGCCCCCACCATTCATCCTGTGGGTTTAGAAGTGAGGCATAAACAGGCGCGTATCGGCTTAAAGAGTGTAGATATTGATAGGCTTTTTCGGGGGTATTAGCGATTTTCCGCACCGATGAAAACAACTCTTTTTTAGTGACTAACGTGGTTTGAAAATTGTGATGATAGCGGATAAAGTCCGTAAAGTTACTCTCCCCTAATTGAGAAACAATTTCAGACCAGCTTTCATCCAGTTCGTTTAACTGATCTTCTGAAACATCATTATTTTTTGTGACTACTGAAAAGATATAGTTTTTCAGTAAATCAGGTGTGGAAAGTTGTACGCCTCGTGCATTTAACGTTTCAAAAACCTTGTAAGCGTTTAAATCATCCTGAACCACAATTTTGGTGAAAATCATCCCTGAAGAAACACGTTCAATAAACTCGGCTATTTCCTCTCCATTATTCCCAAATTGTTTAGCGGCAAAAAACTTAAAACAATCATTAATTTGTTTATTCGTTTTAGTTTGCCCTCGTTTATTAGGAGGCTCTAACGTTGAACAAATAGTTTTAAAGTTGGAGCTGTTATTTCTATTCAATGAAAGTTTACTATCTACTTTTAATGAAATAGGGTTTTTAGAACCAATATAACGTTCTATAAAAACGCGCAACCGCTCTTTATTTTCATCAGGTTCTTCTGCCTTATTAATAAGCAGTTGAATCTTTTTCATTGCCGCAAGTATTACAAGAGAAAGTGTAATTAATCTTTGCTGTCCATCAATCACTTCAAAGTCATGCTGGCTTTTGCGTTGCAGAACAATATAGCCCATGTAGTGATATTGTTCTTCATTAATGGTTTCAATATCAGACCACAAGTCTTCCCACTGCTCTCTATCCCAAGCATAATCGCGTTGAAATCTAGGAACTTGGTATTTCACACCATTGCCAATCAGTTCTTGAAAAGTTTGGTTAGTGGGTTCCATTAACATGAATGCCATTGATGCCTTCCTCGTTTTAAATAACGTTCAGAGCAATTAAAAACACGCCTTCATCGCCACACCAATCAAAGTTGGTGAATTCACCACATTCACACCTGCCGCTTGCAACGCTGCCACTTTCCCCGCCGCCGTACCTTTGCCACCGGTAACAATCGCCCCCGCATGACCCATCCGTTTACCGCTCGGCGCGGTATGTCCGGCAATATAAGACACCACAGGTTTAGTCACATGCGCTTTAATATAGTCCGCCGCCTCTTCCTCTTCACTGCCACCAATTTCACCGACCATCACAATGCCTTTCGTTTCATCATCTGCTTGCAAACGACGCAACACATCGGTAAACGTCATGCCATGAATGGGATCACCGCCAATTCCCACGCAAGTGCTTTGCCCCAAACCTTGCGCAGTGGTTTGCGCCACCGCTTCATAGGTTAAAGTTCCTGAACGCGAGACTATGCCAATCGAGCCTTTTTGATGAATATAGCCGGGCATAATGCCGATTTTGCATTCTTCCGGCGTGATAATGCCCGGACAATTTGGGCCAATCAATAGCGCGTCCGAACCTTGCATCATGGCTTTCACCCGCAACATTTGCAAAACAGGAATCCCTTCGGTAATGCAGACAATCAACTTAATGCCCGCATCCACCGCTTCCAAAATCGCATCTGCGGCATAAAATGGCGGCACATAAATCATGGTTGCTGTTGCGCCGGTTTCTTTCACGGCATCTAACACGGTATTAAACACTGGCAAACCACAATGGACTTGCCCGCCGCGTTGCGGAGTCACGCCACCGACTAATTGTGTGCCATAAGCCAACGCTTGCTCAGAATGAAATGTGCCTTGTTTGCCAGTGAAACCTTGGCAAATCACCTTGGTGTCTTTGTTGATTAAAATACTCATGCTGCTTGCTCCGCTAATTTCACGACCTGCGCCGCTGCTGAGGCTAAATCATCTGCGGCAACAATCGCCATGCCTGATTGCCGTAATAAATCCCGTCCTGCCTGTGCATTTGTGCCTTCTAAACGCACCACTACCGGCACAGTGACATGCACTTGTTCCACAGCTGCCAAAATTCCCTGCGCAATCACATCACATTTCACAATCCCGCCGAAAATATTCACCAACACCGCTTTCACTTTGTGATCAGCTAAAATCAACTTAAACGCTGCGGTGACTTTTTCCACATTCGTACCGCCGCCCACATCCAAAAAGTTTGCAGGCGTGCCGCCGTTGAGTTTAATCAAATCCATCGTTGCCATTGCCAAACCCGCGCCATTCACCATGCAGGCGATATTGCCGTCCAACGTGATATAGTTCAAATCAAACTTTTTCGCCGCGTTTTCTTTGGCATCTTCTTGGCTTTCATCTCTAAAAGCCAAAATATCAGGATGAAGAGTGACTGCATTGTCATCAAAGTTAATTTTTGCATCCAAAGCGATTAATTCACCGGATTGCGTTTCAATCAACGGATTAATTTCAATTTGACTGGCATCTTTGCTTAAAAAAAGTTGATACAAACCGTGCATGATTTTTTCTAACACTTTGAATTGTTCAGGTTGTAAACCTAAAGCAAAACCTACTTCGCGGCAATGATAGCCTTGCAAACCAGCGGCAGGATGCACGGTGACACTGACAATTTTTTCCGGTGCAGTTTTTGCCACTTCTTCAATATCCATACCGCCCGCTTGTGAGGCGATAAAAATTAAGCGTTCTGTCGCGCGGTCAACTAATAAACTTAAATAAAATTCACGTTTAATTGCAGAAGGTTTTTCCACCCAAACTGAATTTATCGGCAAGCCTTCGCTGCCAGTTTGTTGCGTCACTAAATGCGTGTTTAACAATTTTTCAGTAAATTCTGCAACGTCCACAACGGAATTTAATAATTTCACACCACCCACTTTACCGCGTCCACCTGCATGAACTTGGGCTTTCACCACCCACGCTTGACCACCCAAAAATTCTGTTGCCGCGATTGCCTGTGCTGTTGATTCGGCAATGCGTCCTTCAGGAACAGGAATCCCCACCGCCTGAAATAATTGTTTTGCCTGATATTCGTGAATGTTCATCTAAGTTCCGTGTGTAAAGTTTTAAATTTTTTATAATTGCAACAAAGTTTGCTTAGCTTAAGGGGTAAATTCAAGTCATAAAATGTCTAAAAAAGATGTTTATGAGTTGTGTCATACTAATGCTAACACATTCTATGAACAAGCTATGTAGCGTGAACGGTAGGTTTTTTTAAAATCTACATCTTGCCTCAGGATAAAAATTAAATTTCATTTTATAATCTCCCCTACGCCAAAAACTATTTTACTCTTGCCCTATGCCACCTAATCAACCTGATACTATTTATCCTTGTCCGTTTTCTAAAAACTATGGCATTCCAAGTAACCAAGCTTGGTTGCTTTTGAAAGTTTTTTTTCTTTATCGCTTTGTTTTAGCAAGTCTTTTTGTGATTTTGCTGTATAGTCGCTTTTCGTTTACCATCATAGAACACCACTCGATACAGCTCTATGCTATGACCAGCAAAACATATCTGGTGTTTGCAATTATTTCGGGATTTTGTTCGTTTTGGCGCAGAATTAGCTATCCGTTACAGGCGCAAAGTGTCATTTTTATCGACACCGTTGCAGTCACTTTGTTGATGCACGCTTGTGGCGGCATTGAAAGCGGTATGGGGATTTTGTTAGCCGCCTCAATCGCCTCATCGGGGTTATTGATAGGCGGACGCTGTTCAATGGTGTTTGCAGCTCTTGCCAGCATTGCTATTTTAGCGGAACAAGCTTATAGCATCAGCACAAACAGCAGCTCTATTACGTCTTACCCCAGTGTAGGGATGTTAGGTGCGTCTTTTTTCACCATTGCTTTGTTGTCTTATATTTTGGCAAAACGCTCAGAAGAATCAGACTTATTAACAACGCAACAAAAGCAGACTATTTCCACGCTAGAAGCTCTCAATCAATACATTATTCAACATTTGCAATCAGGGATTCTTATCACTAATAAACAACAGCAAGTTTATATGGCTAACGAGGCTGCATTAGAATTGCTAGAGCAAGCTTCCTTACCGAATCAACTTATTGAGGTTTCTGAGGAACTTAGCAAATTATTTTTACTCTGGTTGGAAAAGCAACCGCAAGAATTTATGACCTTGCAATCACCAGGCAAAACCAACCTAGAATTACGTTTTACCTTGCTACCGACTCAACATGAAACGTTTTATATGCTGGTTTTAGAAGATAGTGCATTACATAATCAACGTTTGCAGCAAGGCGTTCTTGCCTCGTTAGGTCGTTTAACCGCGAGTATTGCTCATGAAATTCGCAATCCTCTCAGTGCAGTCAGCCACGCAGGACAGCTGCTATCGGAAAGCCCTAACCTGAGCACACAAGATCTGCGTTTAACGGAAATCATTCAAAAGCATTGCAGCCGAATGAATAAAATTATCAACGACATCCTACAATCCTCGAAACGGCAACCGTCGAATCGAGAAAAAATTTTTTTAGATCAATGGCTACCGGATTATCTGGAGGCTTTTATTGTTGAACAAGGTTTAGATAAAAACGATTTTGAACTGTCTTTTAATGATACCTTGCTTTATGCTTTAATAGACCCCGGACACTTAAAGCAAATTCTGGATAACTTGTGTTTAAATGCTTTAAAGTATGGCGCAGTTGATAAAGGCAGGATTTTGTTGCAGATTAGTCGTAATCACTCTAACCCTTGTATTGCAGTGCTAGATCATGGTGATAAGCTAAGTGCTGAAACTCTCAAACATTTATTTGAGCCTTTTTTTACAACCTCCAGTAGTGGCACCGGTTTAGGACTTTATATTTCACGCGAGCTGGCTGAACTGAATCAAGCTAAATTAAGCTATGAATTCACACCTACAGAACAAAGCTGCTTTAAACTGAGCTTATCTAACGCAGAACAAACTAAAATTGAGCTATGAAACAACCACTCACCCTCATTATTGATGACGAACCTGATATTCGTGAATTATTAGAAATTACGCTCGCTCGAATGGGAATCGAGACCTATAGTGCTGCCGATGTGAGTTCCGCAAAGCTGTTGTTAGAAAATCAAATTTTCGACCTTTGTTTAACTGATTTGCGCTTACCTGACGGTGACGGCTTAGAAGTGCTTGATTATATTCAAAAACATCAGCCTAATTTGCCAGTGGCTATGATTTCAGCACATGGCAGCATGGATACCGCAATTAAAGCCATGAAAAAAGGCGCGTTTGATTTTATTTCTAAGCCAATTGATTTAGTCGCATTACGACAACTCATTTCAAGCGCATTAAAGCTATCTACTCACCCCCCTATCAACTTATCCAATAAACCTTCTGATTCCACTTCAGCGACAACATTGCTAGGCAATTCTGAGTCTATGGTTGAACTGCGCGAAAAAATTGAAAAACTCAGTCGCAGTCAAGCTCCGATTCATATTAAAGGCGAATCAGGGGCGGGCAAAGAATTAGTGGCAAAACTCATTCACCAACAAGGGCCTCGCAACGATAAGCCCTTTATTGCCGTCAACTGCGGCGCGATTCCGCATGAATTAATGGAAAGTGAGTTTTTTGGACATAAAAAAGGTAGCTTTACAGGAGCTGTGACAGATAAACAAGGTTTGTTTCAAGCAGCAGATGGCGGAACTTTGTTTTTAGATGAAGTGGCTGATTTGCCTTCTTCATTGCAAGTTAAACTATTACGCGCCATTCAAGAAAAAAAAGTGCGCGCAGTTGGAACGCAACAAGAAATTCCCGTTGATGTACGCTTGTTGAGCGCAACCCACAAAGACCTTGCCACCATGATCAATGCTGGGGATTTTCGTCAAGACCTTTATTATCGCATCAACGTAATTGAGTTGGTTGTACCGCCGCTGCGCAGTCGCGTAGAAGATATTCCGCAGTTGGCGCAACATCTGTTAGCAAAACTGGCGAAAGCCAACAATCTTAAACAACCGGGATTAGCCGCAACGGCAATTACCGCCTTAAAACAATATCGCTTTCCAGGCAATGTGAGGGAATTAGAAAACATCCTAGAACGTGCTTTAGCGTTATATGATGGTTCTGTGATTACAAAAGAAGACTTAAATTTACCGGCGAGTAATAATTCTTCAAACTTAGCGCAATCGGGCGAGTATGATCCATCACAAGTTTCGCTGGAAAACTTTTTAGAAGATATTGAAAAACAAGCAATTTGTGATGCTTTGGAAGAGAACCGCTGGAATAAAACGGCGACTGCGAAACAATTAGGATTAACGTTTCGGTCTTTGCGTTATCGTTTAAAGAAGCTGGGCTTAGAGTAGTTTTCTAAACGTAGAGACGCAATAGTTGCGTCTCTACAGGTTAAAACGCCTTCTAAGTATTTTGAAAAAAAGTGTTTTAATGAGACTTTTACGTTATGGCTGCGCTTTTTCTTCCTCTATCGCCCAGTTACCAATATCCGCATCCATCCCTTCTCCGCCTTTTTTACCATCCGCGCCAAACGTATAAATATCAATTGCGCCGTGTTCACCTGGGCTTAAATAATAATACGGTTTATCCCAAGGATCTTTATTCACTTGTTTAATGTATTTAGGTTGCAATGCTTCCAAACCTTGCTCGGTAGTTGGATAACTAAATTTGTCCAATTTATACAAATCCAATGCCGACTCTATTGCCATAATATCTTGTTTGGCTTTCACAACGCGGGCTTTATCCGGTTTGTCCATCAATTGCGGCACAACAACCGCGCCCAAAATCCCTAAAATCACCACCACAATCATGATTTCGATTAAGGTAAAACCTTGCTGTATTTTTTTGTTCATAAATTCCTCATAAAAATGGATTAAAAATTTGTTTTGTATCTGGAAATGAATCTCTCTTCAAAAAATTCAATTTAAATCGTAAATTGAGCATTACGAGTTATTTTTCTTCGGGCTTAAAGACACACAAAGAAAGCTCTTTTATGGGTTTGAAATGCTTATAGTTTGCCGTGATTAAGCTGAGATTATTTTCAATCGCAGTTGCGGCAATAATGGCATCACCTGCACGAACACTGTGAGATAAACTGTATTCTTCCACAAAAATCAGCACATCAGTATCGAAAAGCATTAGTAACGCGCTCCCCTTAACCGCGCCATCGTTTCTTCAACCGTTTCTTCCGTGTCTTTCGACATCCCGAAAAAAGGGTGTGCGGTGACTGGGTTTTTCACAGGCATTGCCGCTGTAAGCTGTATTTCAGCTTCTTGAGGTTTGAATTTTTTAAGAATCCAAGAATCTCATTTTTAACGGTGTCGTTATAGATGTTGAGAATAATAACTTCCATTAGAAACCTCTTGCTGTTATTAATGAGAAAGGTGTTAAGTGTGCAAAACAGTTTCTACAACGTTCATAGAGCGCAATACGTTTCACTATTGTGCCTTAGAAACTTTAATTGGCATGTGCATAAAAAACACGATTCATAACAGTATCGGGCAGCGCAATACGGTCAAATAGCGTAGCAGGATAAAGATAATCATCGCCGGATTCGTCAATAACGCGGATTTGACCATGTTTTTCGGCATCTGCATCGAAAAGCACTTCGTAGAGTTTGCGCACTTCTAGCGAAACTTCATAATTACGGTTATCAACGCAGACAGCAAATTCGTGTGTGTTCATAGTTGTTTGTCCAAATAGCATTTTATTTTAAACTCGCGTTTACCGATGCCTGATGCTTCGTACCAGTGGATTTCTGCTTCACGAAGCGAGCCATCGTTCAAACGCACGGTAGCGTAGCCTTTGCGCTTTCGCCAGTTGCCAAGACCATGAGTTTTACGAAGTCTGGGTAATTCTCTGATACCCAAGCCGCGTGCAAAAGTTTCAGGTTGTCTGATTTTGCCAATAATTTCAAAGTCCATAGGCACATTTTAAGGCAGTTAATTTAAGGTTGTGGTTTTAAAGTGTTGGGTGTGTAAAACAGCTTATACATTTTTCATGCGGCGCAATACGTTTCACTATTGCGCCCTACCGAGCTACCGAGCTTTAAAATCTTTTTGATTGGATTCACACTACACGTTAATGCAAAGATAGCAGATTCATACCATTACTAGATAAGCCTGCCAGCATTGGAGTTAGCATGGCTGCTATCTGGGATATGTGTTTTTGCCATGATAGATTGAAGCCATTTTCTTGCAACCATTGCGAGGCATCAATATCCGGATGTGCGTGACGTAATACCAGACGCACTTGGCTACGCCAATAAATCAACGTACAGGCATACAGAGAAAACAACAATAAACTGAACGCTACTCCCCAATATTGGCAAGTAGCAACAAAAGTGGCAAGGATGGATTTTTTGAGTACAGTCTCATCCAGTATAGCGATAGGCCATTGCGTCCATGCCGTCATGTGGATAATGCCAAACAGCATAATCATTGAGCCAATAATGATGCCCTGTTCAAGACGTTTGATGCGCTCAACAAAAAATGTCAGGTTGCGCTCATCGCTTGCCGATGGCAATGTTATGACACTGCAAATTGCCATCAGAATAACCACAGGGGTAATCGCTGCTAAGACATTGATTATCGCAATGATGACAAAAACTTTTCCCAATAATAATTCACCAATCAGTGGCGATACTTTCAAGGCTTCGAAAGTAGTGCTAAAAACATTATTGAACATAGCACTGTGATAATCTGCCGTGAGGATGGACCACAAGTTCAATGAGCCAATTGTTACGCCAAGACCCATTATTTTGTATAAATATTGAGATTGACAACAACGATAAACAGTTGCAATGCTCCACACCAAGGCAATAACATAAGCTGCAATTGACAATAAAGAGCTACCCAACCATAACAGACGCGCTTTATATTCGTTGATGGTGTTGAGAGTCGTAATGGGCTCTTTTTCAATGATGGTCAGGATAATAGTTTTTATGCGTAAACTACTCTCGGCATTGACTTCAAATAAAGCATGGCTGACTATTTGAATGAGCACAGCAATTAAGCCGATCAGTAAATAAGCATCTTGGTCAATTAGTTTTTTCATCTTGAACTCCATTGGATAGTAGATTCCCCTCATCAGGCTGAGTGAACGTTATCTCGTTCCCAATCTCAGTTTGGAAATGACCACAGCAAAGTATAAATCACAGCCCCGTCAAACAAAACGGCTTAAAAACCCTTACGCTACACACCGAAAAATGCTTATAGCAAACTACATGCTTTTAAAAAGTTGGGCATGGCTACCCAATCGAGTTAAAAAATATATTTTTCATCCGTTTGGTAAATCAGCAACACATCACCACCGAGATGCAACTCCCTAAAATCGCTCCATTCGCCTTGCAAAACATGGTCTTTCGCTTCCGGCGGTAAAGGCTCATCATTTAACAATTTGGCAACATAAAGAAAAAGTTTGGTCGCCTGAGTCTCCGTTAAACGCACAGTCCGCATATCTTTGATAAAAGTTTTATGGCGTGAAAGTGTTTTCATTGCGCATGACAGCTTTGTTGTAATTGTTCAAGCGTGATATTTTCCAAATTCTTTTTAGCACGAACCTCTAACATGGCAGCTTTTGTGGTTTGATTGGGAATTTTTTCAGATTCTTTGGCTTGTTTTATTAATTTTTCTTCAAACTCTTTAATCTGTTGCTGAACAATGGCTGGAGGTAATGTGTCGGGAATGTTGACTAATACTTGCATGATGATTTCCTCTTTTTATTTCGTAACTGATGAATCTCGCTTTTAAACTCAGTTTGGCATGATTAGAACAAAGCATAAATCACTGCCGCGTAAAACAAAACGGCTTAAAACTTCTTTACACACTCACCCCGCAAGCTGATTCAGGTTAAAAATAGGCAGCATAATCGCTAACACAATGGTTAATACAACTCCGCCCATCACTAATAATAATAACGGCTCTAATAAAACCAGAAAATTGTTAATCCAGCCTTTCAACTCGCGTTCTTGGGTTTCGGAAGCTTTCTCCAGCATCACATCCAGTTTGCCACTAGACTCACCGCTAGCGATTAAATGAATCGTCAATGGCGTAAAACCATAACCTTTCCTCAGTGCTTTCGATAAACTACTGCCTTCCCTAACTTGTTGAATAGCTTGTAAAACTGTATTGTGCATTGGGATATTGGTAACAACTTTCGCCGCAATTGTCAGCGCATTGAGCATTGGCACACCACTCATTAACAAAGTGCCTAAAGTTCGACAAAATCGCGCACTATTCAACGTTCGTAATAATGGTGAAATGAGCGGCATTTTCAACAAAAAACTATGCCATTGTTTTTTAATGAGCGGATTTTGCAACGCGGCATACACACCACCGTTGAGTAAAAACAGTCCGATAAGAATGAATATCCCATAGCTTTGCAGCACATTACTCACTTGAATCAAGCCGCGCGTCAAAGCAGGTAATTCCTGATTCATGCTGTCGAAAACTTTGATGATTTGCGGCACAACGTAAACTAACAATCCCACCACCACACTGGTGGCGACAATCGACAAAATCAACGGATACAACAACGCGCCGAGGATTTTTTGTCTCAACTCTTGGTCGCGCTCCACATGGTCGGCGAGACGTTCAAACACCATCGCTAAATCACCAGATTGTTCGCCTGCGGAAACGGTGGCGATATAGTCTTTTTTGAAAATGCGCGGAAAGGCCTCTAAAGCCTGCGCTAATGGTTTGCCGGATAAAATATCGGAGCGCACCGCCATTAAAATCATTTGGATTTTTGGACTTTCGCTTTGTTGCGCCACTGCTTGCAACGATTCTTCCAATGGCAACGCGGCGCGTACTAACGTGGCAAGTTGGCGTGTCAATAATGACAAATCGGACGCGCTCATAGTCGGCGCAAACAGTGTTTTTTGGCTGGTTTGTTTGCTGTTGTTTTTGACGTTGACCGGATTAACTTCCAGCGGTTTCAAACCCTGATTGCGCAATTGTTGTCGCGCTTGTTTGGCGTTGTCGCTTTCCAAAATTCCTTTTTTAACGTTGTCCTGTTTGTCTAAAGCACTGTAACTAAAGGCTGGCATGAATCCTCACAAAGATACTTTCTATTTATAAATCAGTTAATTGTGCTATCGGCAATCCCGTTGCTTGTGCAATCATATTGATGTCTATGCCGAGTTGTTTCATGTTTTTAGCGGTCAGCAAAATTCCTTTTTCGATGCCTTTTTCGATGCCTTTTTCAATCCCTTCATCTATGCCTTCAAGCTTGCCTAAAACAAAAGTTGATTCGTATAAACTCGCTTCGTGATGAAGTTCTTTTTGATGCAATTCATACGCAACGCGCTCTGGTTCATTCATTTTCAAAACATCAAGCGTTTCTTGCGCTTGTTTTAAACCTTTTGCAGTAAAGCCTTCTTCAACGATTTCGTTTTTTAGAAAATAAATCCATTCATCTAATGTATCTTTGGCAATGTCATTAAAATTGCGAATTTCAATTAAATAATATTCGGGATAAATATCGGCGATTTTTTCGGATTTATACAAGCGTTTTTGTTCCGTGCTGAGTTGCAATTCACTATTATTATGCAAGCCAATAAAATGCGTCGTGCCGTGATAAATATAATCATCGCCTTTGCCAAAGTCGAAATACAGAATATTAATGGAAATGACTTTGCTGACTTCTGAATACGCCGCGCCTTTCGGTAAATGTTCGCTAATCACTTTGCTGCTGGCAAATAAAATCCGTTGTAAATAATCGAGTTCGCGGGAATATTGAATTTCAATAATCAGAATGCGTTTTTCGCTGTCGGTGACTTTTATATCTACGCGATTGGATTTGCTGTTTTCTAATTCCTGATTGCTTTCGCTTTCCAAGACTTCAAGAATCGTTATATCGGTAAACAGTAATTCGCTTAAAAAGCCTTCTAAAATACCGAAGTTGGCTTTGCTGCGGAGGATTTTTTTGATTGCCCAGTCGAAGCTAATTAGTTTTCTGCTCATGATTTGACTTTATATATCTAATCTAAACACTAAATCACTTGCATTTTTTAATACAAACTTTGCTACATCTTCACCTGCTAACAAATAAATTGGGCAATCAATTTTATCTGAAGATTCTTGAATTTTATTTTCTAACTGCTCAGTTCTTTCTGCTGTTGTTATTATCATTCCGGCAGATGCTTTATATGTCTCTATTCCTGTTTTAACTTGTTCAACCGCTGTTAAATCATAAAGCTCACCACCGAATGATTTAATTTGAACAACAATTATATTCTCAAAATCTATGACCCCAATCGATGATCTTGTTGTAACAATTAAATCTGCACCATTATCTGTTTTCCATCCAAAACCATTAGCTTTGACATTAACAACATCTGGTATTTTTCTAAAGACTTCAACAAAAAAACGTTCTAAGTCTTTGCCTTTGTGTGTCGTGTGAAGAAGAGAGGTTATTTCTTTAAGATATTTGTTTGTTTTTTCTCTTAAGTGGAAAACTTCCTTAGTTTCGCCATGTTGTAAATTTACCGAATTATTTTTTAAATTATCTATAGACTGGAGAAAGTCATTAACAGCGTAAATTCGATGGTAACGCTGCCTTGGATTAAGGTTGACACTAGGGAGAATGTTTTTATCTCTTCTATTAAATTCAATAATGGTATTTACATCAACTGGAATAAAATGCCTAAAATCTGTTCCCCATTCACACATTAATCCCTCATCAAAAGCATATTCATCACTAACTTGTATAGCTACGCATTTTCCCCAAGAAGGTGTATTGATGTGTACAATCCAATCCCCCTTTTTTATTTCAAGCAAAAATAACTGTTTGGAGTGCCACTCAGACCAGACTTTTCCTTTTAAATTATGCTCATCTTTTTGAGACCAACCAAATCGTGACTTTCCGGCTTTGATAGATTCATAAACCAATTTTTTAGCTTCATGGTCGGTAACGCCAGTAAATGCAAATACAGTCATTTTGTAATTCTCCAATCATTTATATTTGTAATTCGCTTTATCCTTCGCGAGTCACCCGCAACACTTCATCCAAACTGGTCAAGCCTTGTCTAACCTGCTCAAAACCATTATCCCGAATCGAAATCGTCTGTTTTCGCGCCAACGCCTCTAATTCCAACGTCGTCGCCTGATTATAAATCGCATCCCGAAATTCATTATCTATTTGAATTAACTCATAAATCCCCATTCGCCCTTGATAACCGCCATGATAACAAGCAGCGCAACCTTTCGGATGATAAAGAATCAACGGCTGTTTAGAAATATCCACGCCCATCAACTGCGCTTCGGCATGATCCGCTTCGTAAGGCTGGCGACATTTCGGGCAAAGTTTTCGCACCAACCGCTGCGCCAACACACCAAGCAAACTGGAGGTTAATAAAAACGGCTCAACGCCCATGTCGGTGAGACGGGTAATCGCCCCAATCGCGCTGTTGGTGTGCAACGTGGATAACACCAAATGTCCGGTTAAACTGGCTTGCACCGCGATTTGCGCCGTTTCGCCATCGCGAATTTCCCCAATCATCACAATGTCGGGGTCTTGCCGCAAAATCGCGCGTAAACCACGGGCGAAACTCATTTCAATTTTCGCATTCACCGCCGTTTGGCTAATGCCGTCGAGGTGATATTCAATCGGGTCTTCCACCGTCATAATGCTGCGGGTGTTTTGATTCAACATCGACAAACCCGCATACAGCGTGGTGGTTTTTCCTGAACCGGTTGGCCCTGTGACCAAAATAATCCCGTGTGGAAATTTGAGTAATTCGGCAAACCGCTGTTCGTCACGCACGGGCATTCCCATTTTCAGCAAATCCATTTGTCCAGCTTGTTTATCTAACAAGCGAATCACCACGCGCTCGCCATGTCCACTCGGTAAAGTGGAAACCCGTAAATCAATCGCATGTCCGGCAATTTTTAATGAAATTCGACCGTCTTGCGGCAAGCGTTTTTCAGCAATATCCAGTTTTGCCATCACTTTCACCCGCGAAACAACTAAGGAAGCTAAGGCTTTTTGCAAAGTTAAGACTTCTCGCAACATGCCATCAACACGAAAACGAATTCGCAGCCGTTCTTCAAACGGTTCAATGTGAATATCGGAGGCTTTTTCTTTAATCGCTTCGGTCAAAGTGGCATTAATCAAACGAATAATCGGCGCGTCATCCGCGCTATCCATTAAATCTTCCGTTTCTGGCACTAATTCCGACAGTTGTGCCAGTTGCTCATCATCAATTTCTTCCATTTCCTGCATAGTGCTGGATGAGCCGCTTTGATAAATTTTTTGCAATTGCGCATTAAAATCATCTTGGCTGACCACCACAATTTTCACCGGATGATTGATTTGCCGCCGCGCTTCGCTAATTGCCTCTAAAGCAGTTTGGTCGTGTATCCACAGTTGTGGATCGTGCTCATCATGGCGGTAATAGAGCACGCCTTGGGTTTTGGAAAAATAAAATGGCAGCATAAAACTTATTGGGCAGCTTTGGGAGTTGCATCAAGTTCTGGAACAGGTTCAACTTGGGGAGTAATTTGGTAACTTTTATAGTCTGGAGTTAAAAGCATATCTTTTTGATTGAATAATTTCTGTTCTTGTTCCACTTTCGATAATGCTTTTTGTGTAGAAGGATTATTCGTATCTTCTGAATCAATAATGGTAGGTCTAATAAACACCATCAAAGTCCGTTTAGTGCTTGTTGTTTTTTGGGTTTTAAACAGCCAGCCTAGCAAAGGAATGTCACCTAACACAGGAACAGAATCAAGCCCATCATCCATTTGATTATTCATTAATCCGCCTAACACCAACATATTGCCATCTGCAACTGAAACATTGGATTTGATGGAGCGTTTAGTCGTGGTAATACCTGCTGTACTGGTTGTATCTTTAACGGCAGAGGTTTCTTGCGAAATTTCTAAGGTAATCATACCGCCTTGATTAATTTGAGGTTTTACTTTTAAAATCAAACCGACATCTTGACGTTGCACGGTAGTAAAAGGATTCGTTGCCGCTCCACCTGTTGGTTGTGTATAAGAACCGGTTACAAACGGCACGTTTTCACCTACCACCATTTCGGCTTCCTTGTTATCCAAAGTCAAAATTTGTGGCGCAGATAAAATGTTAGTATTTGCGTCATTTTTAATCGCGTTCAACATAACACTAATATCGCCTTTACTGATAAGTGCAGAAAATCCCCCTGTAAGAAGAGCTTTTGTTAAATCACTATTGGCTAACGCACCAACTGTTCCTAACAAGCCTGCATTTTTCGTTGGTCTGTTGGCAACACCTGCGCCATTATTGGTTGCCACACCCCATTCAACGCCTAATCTTTGGGTATTATCAGTTGAAATTTCCGCAATAATCGCTTCAATCATCACTTGCTTACGCGGAATATCCAATTGTTTCAGAATTTCTTGAATAGCCTGATAGCTTTGAAAATCTGCTGAAATAATCAACGAGTTAGTTGACTCATCTGCAATAATACTGGTTGAGCCTGTGCTCGTGCCACCAACATAAGCTGCCGTTACTTGTCCAGCAGGATTAGAACCCGGCACAGCACCACTCGGCGCAGAAGAGCCAGAAGCCACTGCACCTGATTTATTATTAATCACTTTATCCAAAATCGGAGCTAAATCGGTCGCTTTTGCGTATTTCAACGCCACCACATGATGCGCCGCATGATTGGCGATAGGTGTATCCAAACGCTTGATAACTCTAGCAAAACGCTCACGCTCAGCTTTATTGCCACTGATGATAATACTATTGCTGCGCTTATCCGCAGTCACTGTACCGCTGGTTTCGGTTTTTTTCGGCTGCGTTTCGCGCAAAATTCGCAACACTTCATCCGCATTCGCTTGATACAACGGCACAATTTCATCACGATCTGGATTTGGTTTATCCATAGAATCAATTATGCGCAGCAATCGCTGAATATTTTTTTCACTATCGGACAAAACCAACGTATTCGTGTCCATATACGCTTGCAAATATGCCTCTCTTGGCATTAACGGGCGTAAAACTGGAACTAACTGCGCGGCAGAAATATTTTTGATTTTTACAATCCGCGTGATTTGCTCAGCACCACCCGGAACGGCATGAGAGCTGGAGGTTGGATTTTGCTTCGCTTCTTCTAGCGGAATAATTTTAATAACATCGCCTTGTTCAAGGGCTACATAATTGTGAGCCCGCAAAACATCTAAAAAGACATCGTAAATAGACTCTTTTCGCAACGGGGTTTTAGAAAGAATCGTTACTTTGCCGTTGACGCGCGTATCAATCAAAATGTTTTTGCCGATACAGTCACTGATGCTGGTGATAACCTCTCTAATTTCTACATTCACAAAATTTAACGTGACCCCTTTTTGTTTTTTGCAATCTTCTGCGCTAAAAGCATAAGCAGAAACAGGGGTCAACACGGAAATAAAAAGGGCTGCACTAATGACTATTGAACGGCGGCAAGGGAGTGTTGGCATTAAAATCATGAGGAAAAGTTGCTAAGAAACACTAAAAAAGACCTAAGAGATTGACTCTCAGTTTGCGAAAGTTAAGTTATTTTAACTTAAAAATTTTAATTATCGCCTGTTAAATTAAATTCTCTCCAAAAAAGATTTTTTTATAAATTCGGGATAGAAAAGCGAATTTTTTAGCGTAATTTTAAAAAATAGGTCATATCACACACCATGCTGAGTTATATAACATAGTTTTTTTAAATCTTTGTGACTACTCAATTTTCGATTATTTTGGCGCAACTATTTTCCAAAAATTAATCTTTATAAATCAAAATCCTACATAAAATTTAACTTTAAAAGCACGAATTGGCACAACACCTGCATTTATACATAACAAGTTACCTAGCTCATGGTTGCTTTTTAAGTGTGATTATTAATCCTTTGTTGTAAGTCATTCTATTAATTTTTAATTTGGGGAAATTCATGTTAGATACAAGATTTAAAAAAATCGCTTTATGCACAATCGTTACAGCATTATGCGGAGCTGCTCAAGTTGCTTCTGCTCATACTGGCATTAGAGACTCAGGTTTTGTTGAAGGTCAAGGTAACACAGGCGTAAGCGTAAACGTAACAACAGGCGTGGTTGCTCCAAGTGCATCAGCTTACAACGCATTCACAATCACTCATGGTTGTGCAACCAACGCAATTGCTGAAGGTACAACAGGTACTGTTCGCAAAAACGTGATTGCAATGGCAGCATTGTTCCCAAACTCACCGAATGCAGCTGATGTTAAAATTTATCGTTACAAAACAGGCACAATTGCAACAGGCGTAAAAGGCGTTGACGGTACTGTATTAACAGGTGCAGCATCTTCATTACCTGTAACTAGTGCTAATGATTTAACTGACGACATCAACGGTGCTGTTGCAGGTGCTGGTTTAACAGGATTAAGTTTAGGTCTAGTTAGCCCTAACTTATTTGGTAACAGTGTACAACCAAAATTAGATGCTGTAGGTGCAGTTAGAGGTTATAGCGTTTTTAACACAGCTAAAACACAAGCATTAACTGAAAGCATCATCAGCACAACAGGTCTTTCTGCATTCAAAATGGCAGTTCCTACTTTCAAAACAACTTCTTGCGCGGCTAATTTAATCGTGCGTGTGGCTGTAACTAACTGGTGTATGAAAGGTCTTACTAGCAAAACAGCGGTTGATCGTAAAGACGTTTGGATTGGCACAGACACAGGCAGTGTAAAATACAGCATGATGGGACCTAACCATGAAGTGATGCCAAACAGCCGTACAACAATGGGTATGACTGATGCAACTTTGTCTGAACAAGGCAATGGCACAAGCTTTTGGCCAAAAATCACTGTACGCCGCGATTTAGTTAAAAACCCATTACCAGCAAGCTGCAACGGCGAAAGCTATGACGTAGTAGTTCAACCATCTGGTGCTGATATTGACGCTAACTTGACTATCCCAGGCTTTTTCTAAGCTTATCAATAGTCATAAACAGTTTTAACTGTTTACTTTTTTAGTTAGATCACCATTAAGTGCGCCTTCGTTATGAAGGCGTACTTTTTTCTAAGCAGTCCTTTGATATATCAGGAAAAATATCAAAAGCTTTATTTTGAACTCAACATAAACAGATAAGAATCAAGCGATTTTCATCTTTGTTATATAATAAAAGCTTAATATACTGCTTTCGGTATGTGTTAATTTTAAAAAAAGGAGTTCTAATGAAAAAAACTACATCACAATCAATCTTTATTGCCGCTGCATTGTTTTTCACTACCCATGCGGCTTTTGCACATGACCAAACCGGCGCGTTAGGAAAAGCGGCTGGCGCGACTGATTATTACGCCATTTCTTGTTTTGATGATGGCAATGGTGCTGCTGCTTATCTGGCTTTTCAAGTCATCGACGCATTACCTGTTGCGGCTCCTGTTGTGAGTGCGCAAGTCACTAAAGGTCGTTTGGCAGTCAACACAACAGATGCCATTGATGGCGATGCGACTTATAGTCCAAAAGTGTTAGTCAAAGGTGGCAATGGCACTTATTCTGTATCCGTTGATAAAACCAAAGCTGGCGTAGAAAATTATTCGTTTCAATACCACTGCGAAACATCTGACAACCAACACACTGGCACTAGCATTATTCCTATGCAGAACCAATAAAAAAATATTTATCTGCTTATCCCTCCCCTACTCTCTTTTCGTTTTCCCTTTATCTCTCTGATGCTTCCCACGTTGAATGTTTAACGTGGGCTTTTTTTTGCACGTCAAAAAACTATGTTATTTGACACACTTGGAATTTATCAGCGTAGCCGCCGGAGTAACACGCTTTAGGAAACGAGCATGAAACAACTTATGCAAATATTTAATGTAGGTGCGGATTTATCCGCACAGTGCGAATGAATTCGCACCTACAGTTGCCAGATGTTCCTTGGCTGTTTTCAATGCTATTGCCTCCTTAATAATTACTTAAACCGCATCCATTCAGAAACACATAGTTTTTTAAAATGGTTAGATGCAATGTAAACGTGTAGAGACGCAAAATATTGCGTCTCTACGGTTCAACAAAAAACTACGTTTCTCAAATTAGATGAAGTTTAAGTGAATGACAGCCACCTGACTTTAGAAATAAATTATCGAAAAATTTTTAAGACGACTGGTCGTCTTGAAAAATTTCGCAGCATTAAGACAATTAGCAGAATATGTTTATCACCCAAACCTTTCAGAGGCTGTGAAAGTATTGTCATTTTGGAGTGCAAAACCTAGGTTTTGCACTCCAGGATCATAGATAAATCAATAATTTAAAAATAACATTTTGATGTTTTTTGAATACTTTCACAGCCTCTTCAGGTCTCGAAGACCTGAACGTTTTTTTATCCCTGAAAATGTAAACGCAATGACTTACACGTTATTTTTGCGTAACAATCTTTATCAACTAGCGTATCAACAAATCCGCCCCCAACCAATCGACTAAAAAGCGACGATAATATTCTGCTTTATGAACTTGCAAATGCTCCAGTGGATTAAAATTATCCGTTAAAACTAAACCTTGTGTTTTATCAACATTGAATTTGCGCGTTTGCAACCAATTCACTTGCTCTGCGTTAAGCGTATTGCTGTTTATATCAATCGCTTTATTGCTGGCTAAGAAAATAAAATCATTAAAATCTTTGCCCGGCTCAGAAATAAACACAGTTTGCTCCGCAAAAACTTCGCCCAGCGTTTTAGCCACCGACGCTAATCCAGCATTGTAGCCTTGTGAAAACGCCACAAAATTCAGTGCCAAAATGCCGTTTTTACTTAATAAACTGCGCAATTGCGTTAAGGCTTCCACGGTTAATAAATGCGCAGGCTCAGTGCCGCCGGTAAAACAATCGTGAATAATTAAGTCATATCCGCCAGATAAATGCCGAATTTCATAGCGTGCATCACCGACAATATTCTGCCCTGATGATTGAAAGCCAAAATAATTGCTTGCAGCATTCGCAACTGCTGGGTCAATTTCTAAAGTATCCACTTTAAGACCGTATTGACGATGCAACACATTCGCCATGTGCCCCGCACCTAATCCCACGATTAAAACTCGATTCATATTGCCGCGTAACGCTGGAATCAAACCGACAATATCTTGATACGTTAATCTGCTTTCGCCATTGCTGATACTTGCCGCGCCAATTGTGGAAGCATCTGAAGTGAGAATGCGCAAATCATGCGTTTTTTGATCCATCACGCGCACCCTGCCGTATAGGCTTTCGTGCTCAGAAATAATTTCAAACCCACTATTGCCGGTTGAAATATGCCCCGCACTTACAATTTTTGGCACAAGCGCAAGTCCAACAATGCTTAAAAATACACAGGGCAAAATGGCTGCGGTCAGCGCAAATTGTTTTTTCTCATAAATCCCAACCATGATGGAGAGCGCGAATAAACAAACACCTAAGCCGATTAAAATTTGCCGCGAACCTAACATCGGGAACAAAAAGAATCCTAATAACAACGTGCCAATCACGCTGCCAACCGTGCTAACGGCGTAAATTGAACCGGAACTTGAACCAATTCCTTCTAAGCGCGAGGTTGCAAGTTTGATGGCAAACGGACTGACCATGCCTAACATGGTTAAACTGGGCGAAAACAAGACTAACGCACTAACAAAAGCCCCCATGCGCAAGCCTAATGGATCGGTTGCCAATAATATCGAGCGCGTTACCCAAGGAATCAACAAGGTAAACAATGCTGCCAGCGCGATAATCAACGAAAGTCCGGTGCGTTGTGCGTTGTCCGCCCAGCGACCACCAATAAAATAGCCAGTTGCCAGCGCAATCATCGTCACTGAAATCAAAGACGACCACACATATAAACTCGCTCCGTAAAAAGGCGCAATCATGCGTGTGCCTAGCAGTTCTATCACCATCACTGAAGCACCGGTGAGAAAAATAGTGATATACAGCCCAGCGCGTCCGAAAACATTTAAAGAGTTATCAAGCATCGTGTTATTCCAATAAGTAAAAATTTATTTTTAAAATCAGTTTCTGATAGTTTTAAGTGATTAATCAAAAATTTTATCGCCTAAACCTTCCAGGTCTTTAAGACCTGGAAGGTTTTTATATCTGAATTCCGCTACAACCCATCTCGCCCTGCACATCCACCCACAAATGCGGCAAACCTAATTGCGCCAGCCACGCCGCGCCTTCGGCTTCTTTTAACATGGCAATGGTGGAAGCACTACCGGCAACAACACAAAAATCGCCCACCACGCTCACCGAAGCTAAGTGTTTGATTGGCCAGCCTGTTTTTGGATTTAAGATATGACTGTAACGCACACCATCAAGCACAATACAGCGTTCATAATCACCGCTGCTGGCAAGTGCGCCTTCTGTTAAATTTAAGGTAGTGAGCATTTCTCCAGCGCGACGCGGATGTTGAATGCCAATCCGCCACGCGCTGCCGTCTGCGCGAGCACCGATAATTTTTATGTCGCCGCCTAAATTAATAATGCCGTGTCGAATTCCTGCTTGCTGGCAAAGCGCGGCAGCGCGATCAACCGCGTATTCTTTCACCACGCCACCAAAGTCGATTTCCATGCCTGCGGTTAAAAAAGTTAAGCGCGGTGCAGTCCAATCGACTTTTTCCCAACCCACTTTGCCAAGCAAAGCATGTAAGGTCTGTTCATCAGGCAAAATATTTTCTTTAAAAGACCACGCGCGGCGCAAAATTCCTGACGTTATATCGAATAAACCGTCACTTTCTTGATAACAAGTGGCAGCATAATGAAGCAATCCCGCTGTTTCGTTGTCGACTTCAATTGCACCGCCAACCGCAGCAACGCGATTCATTTCTGATAAAAAACTGTCACTGCGATAACGTGAATAAATAGCTTCTAAGCGGCGCACATCCCGAATCACCGTATTGGCGATTTGTTGCGCAACAGTAGAATTTTTTGCATAGAATTGAATGTCGCAAGATGTTCCCATCGCTTTGAATTCATAGCGGAAAAATTTAAGTGAACGTTGTTTCAAGCGACTTTTCGGTGAGATTAGGGAGCTCGTTTCATCAGCTCTCTGAGTTTCTGAATATCCATTGTGTTAAGAAAATCAGGGTTTTGAAACCAAATTGTGTTAAAGCGAAAATCAAACATTTCTGCGATGGCATCTTTGGGAGACCAATCTTCAAACACCATCCGATACGTTGCAACGCTGTATCCGGTGCGGTCGCGCCCTTCTGCACAATGAATAAACACGGGTGAGTTGTTAGTGTTTTGAAAATCTCTCTCTAACTCTTTCATCAACACAATCAGCTGTGCGGTATCAGGATTCCAAGCGTGCATCGGGATGCGTAAATAGTGCAGCTGTGTGCCGCCTAATTTAGCAAAGTCGTCGTAATCATCATGCGTATCGCGTAAATCAATTACCGTTTTCACGCCTGCTTTTTCTAAATTGCGAAAACCTTCTGCGGTCGGTTGCGAACCGCGCCAAAGTTTTGCTGATACTTTGGTAAAATTTTCTACGCCAGCAATTGCAGTATCAGACGGTAATTGCCAATGTTGTGTGAAAGGTGGCGCGGGTGGTGTTGCGCAGCCATTGAGAAGCAGTGAACTACACAAAAAAACGTAATGCGTTATTTTCATTAGATTCATCTTAAAACGCATATCCCCACGCCAGTGATAACGCGCCTTGCCGCTCCAGTTGGAAGCCATTCACTTTGTCTGAAACGGGTTGCAGCCATTCAAATGCCAAATGATTGCCCTCAAAACTACCGCCCGTCACGGTTGCATTCACACCAAAACCAACATCCCAATATTGTCCGCCGTAGTTTGCCGGATAATCAAAGGAGCTGGATTTGTCGTGCACTTCATTATATTCACCACGAATCGAACCTTGTGTGGTGTACACGCCGCGCACGGAGGTGGAAAGCCAATCGAAAATGTTATAACTGCCCCACACTGTGCTTTGAAAAATATTGCCTAAGGCGAAACCGGATTTGTTTTGTTTTTCAAGCCGTTTCGTGCCGCTTAATTGTGCGCCCCACGACCAGTCGTCAAGGTGTCCGGTGTACGTCACGCTTGGTTTAAAGTCCCATGTGCCGCTACCTAATTGCATACCGTAATGGACAAAACCTAAATCATCTCCACCCGCGCCATGATGAATCGGTCTGTATTTAATCCCAACATTGCCGGTTGGGGCACTAAAACCAATGCCTGCATGAAGATGATGTTCTCCATTATCAAACAACTTAACCAAAGCATACATGCCCGTATCACCAATCCCGCCTGTGGCGTGTTCATGGCTGATGTGATGGTTGACAGCTTGCGCCAATTCATTATCAAGCGTTGGAATTCTGATCCGCACACGCGGAATCGCGCGAAAATTCATATCCATTGTCATAAACTGCGGCATCAGCATCAGATTAAGCCAATCGGTCGGCGCGTACATAATATCCAACATGTGCATTTGCATAGTGTGATCAGTGGCTCTGACCAAACAATATTCACTGCGCTTTTGACCACAGCCATTATTTCTGACAGTTAAATCATCCACAAAATCAGCACCATGCTGCATATTTCCTGATTGAAAACCGTACATATAACGATAACCAATCATAATATCGTCAGCTTGACTGAGCATGTGGTCAAACATCACCCCCGCTGGCGCGTGACCGCCATGATGACTATGCGCAGAGTGTCCTGCATGTCCTGCGTGTTCACTGTGGTCGGCTATGCGAATATTGGCAAGCGTGGATAAATCAACTTTCAATGCGGCATTGACTGTGTAGTAATTAAAATCGGCATAACTCCCTTCACCGCCACCGCCTAGCTTTAATGCGCCTTTGTGGGTGTAATATTCAAATCCCGCTTCCAGCGTCAGCCCTTTCGCAAACTTTTTACTCACTGTGATGCCGCTGCTTAACGCACCATAACCTGATAAACGTTGGTCGCTGGAAAAATAACTGGGCAATTGGTTCGGATCGTATGGAATTGACTTAATCGGCACGCCTTTTTTATTGTAAATAATCTTGTTATAAGCCTGCTGCGAAATCAGATACGGGGTATAAAAATCCGCACTATCCTGCGTGTAATAGCGAACTCGCGGCGTAACCATCCAACTATTGCCAATCGGCTGTCCCCAATCCAATTCAAAAGTATGCGAGTTAATGCCCCAGTCATCGTGATAAAAACGATAATCAAAATGCAAGGCGGCATCTAGCAAATCAATATGTTGCGCATAATGCGTATTCAGATTCCATTGATTGCGCTCTTCAGGACGCTGTTCCAGAAACGCATGAGGAGCTCCAGCCGCTAACACGTTTTTAGGCAAACCCAGAGCAACTGTTTTTTGTTTAGGATCAACAAAAAAGATTTCCACCAGTTTATAAGGATTGGACATATAGCCCGTGCTGCGTGTGTAGCCTGCACCGAACTCTATTAAGGCACTTTTATTCAAAACCTGACTAAAACTCAGCTGCGTTGCCCAATCTTCTTTTTGACCTGACAACTTGTTTTTGCCGCTATCAGGATTAATATCAACGTAATTCTTAAAAAATGCGTTGTGCTCTATATATGGCGTGACAAAGTGATCGAGTATCGCGAAAGTGCTGCTGTTGGTGTAGCTTAAACCGAGATTCAAGCTGGTTTGTTTTTGATTAAAATCCCAACGACTACCTAAATTGACAAAGCGCGATTCATAATCCCGTTCCACAGAAATGCCACCACCGACATTTAACGCCATTTCATCCCATTCGTAACCGAGTTTAAAATCACCTTGCTGGCGAGTTTCTGGCGATGCCGTAGACATGGTATGAACGACTTGCTTATTCACTGCGCCATACATTTGTTTTTTAGTTGTACCAAACAAATTGTAATTAATCGGATTAAAATTTCTATCAACAAACAACTGCCCTGACTGAACGTAAGGCGATGCCCCAACCACAGTGGTGACAGCATTTTTGCCTCTGCCAGTGGTTTTTAAAATGGCGCGATTCGCATCAAAAACCAAAGGCGCGGTAGTAATCGGCGTTGCTCCCGACCAAGTATCTTCGCTGTAATTTAAACTCAGTTTAATTCTATCGGCTAAAGTGATTTTCGCGCTGCCATGCAAACTATCCACTTCAATCGGATCAAATTTGCTTTGTGCGCCATACAAATTTCTATAGCCTTCTTGATAATGTCCGTATTGAAAATCCACTTCATTTTCTTCCGCAGCCGCTTGTGGCGATTGCAATAAACCCGGCAACAGCAAAGCCGCCGCTGTTAACGCTTGTAAACTGTTTGATTTGTTTTTAATAGCAGCCACAACCGCCTCCACTGCCCGCATCTCCACCACTCGCAGCTTCACGACTACCATAAATATGACTGCGAAAACCTGTTTGCATCGGCGTAGGGTCTAAAGCCATCTGCGGTTTAGCCAAATTGCCACGCTCCCAAGGCGCAACCTCGGCACAACCTGAAACAGATGCAGTGAATATCCACAATATAAACAATCGGTTAGCTTTATTCATTCCATATCTCTAGTGACTTGCTGGAGACTCTGACAACAATTGTTTTATAAACTGTTGCAACTGCCCCGTTTCTCCAGCGCGAAAACCTAAATGCTCATGGCGAATCACGCCATTGCGGTCGATTAAATAAGAAGAAGGCATGGCTTTGACATCAAACGCTTTTGCACAACGTTGATCTGAACCATTCAGCACCGTAAATTTTGCCGAATGCTCTTTGAGAAAATTTTGCGCATCCACCGCACTTTCATCCATATTCACTGCCAACACTTTAAAGTCTTTGTCTTTAAACTCGTGTTCTAAGCTATTCATAAACGGAAAAGATTGCACGCAAGGCGCACACCACGATGCCCAAAAATCCACATAAACCACTTTGCCTTTAAATTGCTGCAAATTATAGTTTTTTGCATCAGGAATGGAGCTTCCTTCACACGCTGGCGCAACACGCCCCGTTGTTTCAGTGGCGATTGAAGTTTGAATTGATAGGAAAAAAAACAGAGTGCTAAGTAAAATTGTTATGCGCTGATTCATTATGTTGATTTTTTTGTTATGTGGCTCACGATGATGACTCTTCGATAAGTCATATCGGCGCACAGAAAATACACGAGAGATAAAAAATATCTAAAAGCATAAGCACTAAATACGCCACGATTCGCGAAGGCTTATAACGACTCAGTTTTCCAAAAAAAAATCCGCACTATTTATTTAAACTGTGTTATTTAACGCAAATTTATCAGGTTAAATAACACAGTTTTATTCATTCCCATTTTATGACAGCTGTTGATCGTCAATAAAACCACGCACGGTATTGCGCATTTCTTCGGATAAATGTGTTGATTTAAGCTTTTTCTTTAAGCCACGCATAATCATTTGATAACGTTTTGAATTACTCTCTTCGTTAGCAATCTGATTTTGCAGCGTCGAAAGCGCGTTAAACTGCACGTTTTGATTGCTATCATCCATTGCGGCAAATAACCCTGCAATTGCTGCTGTGCTTAAAGGCTCAAAAGCTGACAAACTTTCCGCCGCAGTGCTGCGCACCTCAGGATCAGCGTCGCCACTTAATGCGTTGAGTAACAGTTTTTCCGCTTCTGCGGTCGGATAGGCTGACAATTGTTCCGCGCCATCATGCCGCTGTTGAGCATTTGCGCTTGCCAACCATTGTCCTGCGGTTGCCACTTGCGAGTTTTCTATTGCTTTTTCTTCTTTCAGTTGCGCTTCAGTCGGCTCTAAAGTGCCACCTTGCTGCATGGCAAGCTCACGAAAATCAGGCATTTTCACTTGCACGGCTGGAGCTTTTGCAGGAGTTGCTTTGCTAAGCAATGCTTTGATGGGTTCAAAATTTCCATAAACCAAAACCGCTTTCACAATGCCAGCAATCAAGCCAATTAGCAGCAATAACAAACCGATGCGGCGCACTATTTTTTTCATATCTAGCTCAATAAAAATTTGGTGATTTTGTGGAGTGCAAGCTTTGCTTGCAATGTTATGCAAAACCTATGTTCTTTAGATTTTATGATGTACTGAACTTTATTTTCAATGACTAACAAGAATTATAAACGGATGCTGATCATTGTTAAAACGCTCTGAAACTTTAAAAACGACCAGTCGTCTTGAAAAATTTCGCTCCAACTCAACTTATCCGCACTTACACAAATAAAAAGCGGAGCATGAAGCTCCGCTTTCTTAACGCAAAAACAATAAATGTTTTATTTAGTTTAACAGTGTGCCGTTATCAAGGGTTGCTGCTGGTAAAGAGTTAGGGCAAGTGGGTTGTGACCACGCATCCCAATAAGGAGTGGTTGTTGTGGTTGCATTCAGAATCATCTCATCGCCTTTCAGACCTGTTGCTAAAGGCGTTTGTGCCGCGCCGCTTGCATCCATATTCACTGTAGTAATACCTGAGCCGCCAGGATGTCCTGCCAATGCAGTACGCACTTGCCATGCAAACGCATGATCGCGGCAAGAAGTATCACCAGAAACACCAATCGCACCTACTTTTTTACCAGCCAAATAAACCGCTAAGCCGCCACCAAACACATTCACACCGCCAACACGTTTGCCTTTCATTGGATCTGTTGGAGTGCCATAAGCTGAAGGTGCGCCTGCATACGCTTTAACTGGTGCAACTGGATTGCTAAATTGCAAACCATACAAGCTGCCGCCAGGTTGTACTGCACTGTATAAGTTTGCAGTTGAAATTGCATAACCATCTAAACTAAACGCATTGGCAGTGTTTGCTTTTTGTGCAGAAATTACACGGCTGCCTAACCATTCATTGTTACCTGCTGAAGCTCCAGAAACGCCACTTGTCACAACATCACAAACCATACCTGTTTCATCAACAAACGTCACCCACATAGGCAAACTATAACCACCAGTCACCAGACCTTTTGCAGCAGTCACTGCTGTCTCAAGCGTAGAACGAGAAATGTCAGAGCATTTAGCCATTGCACTTTGACTCATCACAGACAACGCAGCAACACCTAAAATTGCTGATAAAGTAAGTTTTTTCATAAAAAAGTCCTCATACAAAACAAATTATTAATTTTTAAGTGCATTTCACAGATTCAGTTGTGCAAATGCGAAGTGTGCGTGCAATACAAAGGTTATTTGCCAGTGGAAAGTTTATCTTCATCTAACACGCATAAAGAGTTTAGCAAATCTATTCTTAAAAAAACACTTTAAAAACAGGGAAAGCGGCAATTCAAAATCTTCAAAGCAAGTTATTTGCACTCAAACTTATCTTACATTTTTCTGCCTCGGCAAAACTTGCGATAAATAATTCATTGGATAATCAGAACAACTTACGGTTCATTATCATAACTCTTTGAAAAATAATAACTCTATTCAAATATTGCGTGATTTAAAAAACTTTGTTTTTAACCGGATTGTGATCTTGATAGAGTAATTTAAAAAACCTATTTTTTGTTCTTTCTATGCTTTGCGGTTTGTGCCATTATCAATCCATCCGTTTGTTTCATAACAAACACATACACATTAAAACAATATAAATCAATAACTTAACTTATCATCATTTATTGAAAACAATTTCATTCTTAAGGAGAATTATTATGTGCAAACTATTTAGGCGTTATCTTTTTTTAATTCTAATGGTTTATAGCCTGCCGAGCCTTTCGTTTACCGTCAACAATGGCAAAATAAATAATAAATTAAATCAAGTCGTTGTTCTGCGAGGAGTTAATTGGTTTGGTTTTGAAACAGGCGATCATGTTGTGCACGGCTTGTGGGCGCGTCCTTGGAAAAGCATGATTGGGCAAATGAAAAACTTAGGTTTTAATGCGGTGCGCATTCCAGTTTGTCCTGCCTCGCTTTATGGTGCTTCGGTTTCGAGTATTAACTATGGACAAAATCCAGATTTAGTCGGTAAAAATTCGCTAGAAATTCTTGATTTGGTGATGAATGAGTTTAATAAACAAGGATTTTATATTCTGCTCGATCATCATAGCCCTGATTGCAGCGCGATTTCAGAATTATGGACAACTAGCGTTTATACAGAGGCGAATTGGATTAACGATTTAGTGTATATGGCAAATCGTTATAAAGCCTTACCAAAATTTTTAGGAATTGATTTAAAAAATGAACCCCATGGTATGGCAACATGGGGTGCAAATAATCCTCTCACCGATTGGAATAAAGCGGCTGAACGCGCTTCCGCTGCGGTGCTGGCTGCCAATCCTAATTTATTGGTTTTTGTTGAAGGGATTCAAGAAAGCAATGCCTGTAGTGGCAAAATTGCACATTGGTGGGGCGGCAATTTAGAACCGCTCAAATGCACGCCTTTGAATATTCCTGCAAATAAATTGGTATTAAGTCCGCATGTGTATGGGCCTGATGTTTCTATGCAAACGTATTTTAATGCCGCAACTTTTCCAAATAATATGCCAGCGATTTGGAATGCGCATTTTGGTCAATTTGTAACAGCCGGTTACGCTGTGGCAATTGGTGAGTTTGGTGGAAAATATGGTCACGGCGGCAATGCAAAAGATAAAGTTTGGCAAAATGCGTTTGTAAAATATATGTTGAATAAAAAAATCACCAATAGTTTTTATTGGTCATGGAATCCAAATAGCGGTGATACTGGCGGGATTTTGCAAAATGATTGGACAACACCTTGGAATGATAAAGTTGATTTGTTGTTGACCTTATGGCGTAAAAAATCCGTATGTTCTGATGGATTGGATAATGATAATGATGGCTTAGTTGACTATCCAAATGATCCGGGGTGTTTGTCTGTGTTGGATGGTGATGAAGCTAACGCCCCTACTCCTGTCACTGCTTGTACCGATGGGATTGATAATGACAACGATGGCTTTATTGATTTAATTGATTTAGGTTGCAGTTCTAAAGCCGATAATAGTGAAGCCAATCCTGCCAGTGGTGTGAAAGTTAAGAGTGTTGAAATTACAAGCAGCTGGACTACAGGCTATTGTGCGTTAATTCATTTGCAAAATAGCGGTTCTGTTGCTGAAATTTGGAAAGTCAATTTTGCAACAGAAGGCAAAATTAATTCAATGTGGAACGCGGTTTATACTCAAGTGGGCAGCAGCGTGTTAATGCGCGGTGCAGCGTGGAATGAGGTTATGCCGGCTGGAACAAGTCTCGACACGATTGGATTCTGCGCGGATCGTTAATCTCACCAGACCTTCCAGGTTTTAAAAACCTGGAAGGTCTAACTCACCCCAAATCGCTATCCCAGTGAAAAACCTGTACAATGTTTCTCTAAGAGTTGACCGAACAGTCGCTGTTTTATCTTTTTTAAAGATAGAAGGGAGGAAAGTCCGGGCTCCATAGGGTAAAGTGCCAGGTAACACCTGGGAGGCGCGAGCCTACGGAAAGTGCCACAGAAAATATACCGCCTAAATCCCCCTTCCCCCTTTTTTAAAGGGGGTTAGGAGGATTCGGTAAGGGTGAAATGGTGCGGTAAGAGCGCACCGCGCAACTGGCAACAGTTGTGGCAGGGAAAACCCCACTTGGAGCAAGATCAAATAGGGAAACACAATGCGTGACCCGCGCTGTTTCCGGGTAGATTGCTTGAGCCGTCGGGTGACTTACGGCCTAGATGAATGACTGTTTACAACAAAACCCGGCTTACAGGTCAACTCTTTCTTTGCCCCCGATCGAAAAAATCCCGCTTTATTTCATCTAATTATCCATCCATCAACACGTTTTTTCACAGATTTAATCTAATTATCCATCCATCAACACGTTTTTTCGCAGATTTCATCTATACTCTTTCATCACAAGCGATGATAACTAAAATAAAAAATCCCGCTTATTGGTCTTTGCCTCATGTTTTTTTAGCTGAGTAGCAAAGTAGTTTTATAGCACAGAGGAATTTATGAATGCTCAACCAGCGTTTAACTGAGAAACAACGGCATTTTAATGCTGCCATGTATTCTTTTGGTTCTTTTCCAGCTCTTGCTATCAAACAGTTTTTGAATATTTTTTTCCCAAAACCACCAGAAGACGATGGCGATTTAACCTATCTTAGTGAATGGGAACGTGAAAAAGTGATTAACTTTGGCTTAACTGTCGATAATTCCAGTCAAAATCATCATAAAAATCCAGATATTCATTTCAGTCGTTGGGATGTAGAAAAAGCAAAGTATTTTGACTTAGTGAAAAGTTCCCCTCAAAAAAATACTTATCGACACCAAGATACTATGGAACAGCAATTTTCTGTAGATCGCTTTCCACAAACGCCTTACACAAACATCGTCTCGCAACCTCCAAAACATGAATTCAAGCCTGTCGCCAGCAAACCTGTTATTAACAAACCCGTTGCTCCAAAAAAAGCTGAACGCGAAATTGATGATTTTTTTAAAATCTTAGGCTACGAATGATTGCCAGCTAATCATCTGCCAAAGAAAAAAAAGGGAGCATCAGCTCCCTTTTTTATTTCTAAACCGCATCCATTCAGAAACACATATAGCTAACGCACTTTAAATTGATTATAAAACCGTTCGCCCTGAGCTTGTCGAAGGGCTGATTGTGGTTCGACAAGCCCACCACGAACGTTATCATTTTATTGTACGTTAGCTATAGTTTTTTAAAATGGTTAGATGCTATGTAAACGTGTAGAGACGCAAAATATTGCGTCTCTACGGTTAAACAAAAAACTACGTTTCTCAAATTAGATGAGGTTTATGTTACAAATGAGATTCTGTCGTTTTCTATAAAAACAGAAACGCGAATAGAAAAATAAAGCTAATCGCCATAAGTACATAGCGCATCGCATAAGGCAAGTCGCGCACCACAGGAATCATGTCAAACAACCCCAGTCCCATGCCGCCGTAGGCCTCTTTGTATGTTTTACGCGGATTTAAAGGTTCTCCGCATTCAAGACATTGATTTGCTTGCCGTGAAACTTCCTGTTTGCACTTAGGGCACGTTTGTAATTCTGATGTATCAGTCATGTTTTTTTCCTTCCTATTTTTAAGTTCATTCGACTTAACCCATACTGCTTAAGTTACTTTTCAGATAACTCATTGAAATATTATCATTTTTTTACCTGATTTTTTTGCAACAAATATAACAATCATTTCCAATTAAGCTGAAAAAACAGCACTTAAAATTTATCTTGGGAAAAAATGATTGCTAATTCAGGATAGTACGCCAATTCAGATTTTAAACAAGTTAGGCGACTGACAATTTAACGATAGTGATGCGATATGCGCATTTGAGGGAAGTGCTTTTGGCACAATCTGAAAGTCTAATCTTGTTAAATGGCTTAACGTATTGACTTAATGGCGCGCCCGAGACGATTCGAACGTCCGACCACTGCCTTCGGAGGGCAGTACTCTATCCAACTGAGCTACGGGCGCGTAAGGTAAGCTGGGCATTTTAACTGATTACGGCAAAAGTTACGACAACATTGTTAGGAAATCTTTTGTTTATTTTCTCTCTCACGTTCACGTTGTGCTTTTTGAGCAGCAAAAAACTCTTGTCCTTTTTTTCTTGAAACTTCAGGGTCTAAAGGTTTTTTAGCAGCCCATTCTAATTCTTCTTCTGGCAGCTCGTTTAAAAACCGACTTGGTTCAGTCTCAGAAATATCGCCATACCGTTTGCGATGTGTGCAATAACTAAACGTGCAACTGCGCTGCGCTCGTGTAATGCCCACATAAGCCAACCGCCGCTCTTCTTCAATATTATCGCTTTCAATGCTGTTTTGATGCGGCAATAAATTTTCTTCCATACCAATCAAAAACACATGCGGAAATTCCAACCCTTTTGCGGCATGTAACGTCATTAAACTCACCTGATCGCCCGCTTCCGCTTCTTCATTGCGTTCCAAAATATCCATCAGCATTACTTTTGAAACCACTTCTGAAAGCGGCGCGTCCGGCTCACCGCCTTCGTTTTTGCCAATGCGTTTTAACCACTCCACCAAATCCGTGACGTTTTTCAATTGCCGTTTTGCCGCATCGGGAGTTTTCGCATTTTCTTTCAACCATTGTTCATAACCGATTTGCGCAATCGCATGATCAATCACCGCAAAACTATCACCGCGCTCGATTTTATCCGCTGTATCCACCGTCCATTCACAAAACCGCTTTAATCGTTGCACGGCTTTTTCGGGCAATTTTTGCGTCAAGCCCATTTCAAAACAGGCTGAAAACAAACTGATATGCCGTTCATTCGCATACGCGCCCAGTGTTTCCAAAGTTGTAGGGCCAATTTCACGACGCGGGGTATTCACCACGCGCAAAAATGCCGCGTCATCATCATTATTCACAAACAAACGCAAATAACCGAGTACGTCCTTGATTTCGCTATAAGAAAAAAACGAAGTGCTGCCACTGATAAAATACGGAATATTGTTTTCCCGCAAACAACTTTCAAACAAGCGCGATTGATGATTGCCGCGATACAAAATCGCATAATCGCTGTAACGATTGCCGTGTTTAAATTTGTGGTGAATTAATTCTGAAACAATCTGTTGCGCCTCGGTCAATTCGTCTTTGTGCATTAACACCCGCAACGGGTCGCCGTAACCTAAACTGCTCCATAATTTTTTTTCATACACATGCGGATTATTGGCGATTAAGTGATTAGCAACTTTTAAAATTCGCCCCATCGAGCGATAATTTTGTTCTAGTTTAATCACTTGCAAACGCGGGTAATCGCGTTGCAATTGCGATAAATTTTCTGCACTCGCGCCGCGCCACGCATAAATGGACTGGTCATCATCACCGACCACCGTAAATTTGCCTAAACTGCCGACTAACAGCCGCAATAAGTGATATTGCGTGACGTTGGTATCTTGATATTCATCCACCAATAAATAACGAATCCGATTTTGCCATTTTTGCAAAGTTTCTGGCGATTGTTGAAACACTTGCACGGGTAGCAGAATTAAATCATCAAAATCCGCCGCGTTATAGGCTTTTAACTGGCGATTGTAATAGCCATATAACACTGCCGCGCTGTATTGTTCTTTGGTCGCGCTGCTCAGGGCTTGTTCCGACGTGACAAAGGCATTTTTCCATTGTCCAATTTGCGTGTTATAAAAATCCACTTCATCAATATCGTAATCGTTTACGCTGTGCGAAATTAAACTTTTCAGCAAATTTCGTTTGTCTGATTCATCAAATAAAGTGATGCCGGCTTTGTAGCCTAAAATTTTGTGTTCTTTGCGTAAAATTTCCAGCCCTAAAGAATGAAAAGTGGAAACACGCAGCCCGCGACTTTCTTGCCCGTCTAATAGTTTTTCGACTCGCGATTTCATTTCACGCGCGGCTTTATTGGTGAACGTCAGCGCGGCAATATTACGCGCTGCCACGCCGTGTTTAACTAAATAAGCAATTTTTTCGGTAATCACCCGCGTTTTGCCACTGCCCGCTCCGGCAAGGACTAATAATGGCACATCGGTGGTTTTAACGGCGGCGAGTTGTTCTGGGTTTAACTTTGATGACATGACAGTCTTTACTGTAGGGCGGGCACGTTGTTATGCCCTCTAACAAATCTAACAGATGAAAAAGGTGGGCAAAAAAGCGTGCCCACCCTACGATGATTGATTAGGATCTTAAACTAAGCAATTCTTCGGCTAATTCTTTTCTAAAATTGCCTTGCACAGGTTGATTAATAAACAACGCGAAGGGCACCCAATGTTGCGCTTTACGCAAATACCCTGCGTAACTACTTACGCCCGTTAAAGTACCGGTTTTCGCTAAAATATTGCCACCTTGTGAGTTCAATAAATCTTTATAAGGTGCAAATTCTTGTAAAACTTGCAAAAGCTGATGCGCAGATAATTGATTTTTATACGATAGTCCTGAGCCTTCGTAAAAAATCCGTTGATTCCATCCAAACAACAGCCTGATTTTTTCCGCTGCCGCTTGTTGCGATTTACTAATCGTAGCCGGTGCGCCATAGCGTTCCGCGCCCATCATTAAAAACAATTGGTTCGCGGTGAAATTATTGGAATGCTCCAACATTTCTGCAACTACTTGGCTTAAGGTATGGCTATTTTGATGACGATAAAAAGGAGTTTTTAATGTGTGCAGATGTCCTGTGGCAATTAATTTCGATGTTTTAACGCCTTGCTGCTGCAATTTTGCTCTTAAAACCTCCGCAAAATAACGCCCGCTGTCCTGTTGTCTGCCTAAACTGATTTGATAATGCCCAGTGGGGAATCGTTTGCCGTGTATCTGCATCAACGGCGTTAGAGGCGTGTGCGCTTCTCCACTGTAAGTTGCTGATTTATTTCTAATAATTGACAGCGTATTAAAGTTCACTGCTAACGCGCCGACTGGAGCGTCGTAAGTATTGATAGTGTTTGAATTTCCATCTATTTTAATATTGGAAGCAAAATAATGATCGTCCACCACCACGCCTGCAACATAACACAAACCTCGGTCTCGCAGATTTCGGGCAATGTAGCCCATTTCTTCTGAAGAAATAAAAGGATCACCTAAGCCTTTGACCCACAAAATATTTTTTTCATCCACATAAAAATCAGTCTCAAAACGATGATCCGGTGACCAGGTTTTAAACGCTAATAACGCAGTAAAAACTTTCAACGTAGATGCAGGCACCATCGGTTTATCTTCACGCACACTGTGCAATGGGTCGCCTGCAATTGCCAAACTCGCATTCGGCATGTGTTCTAATATCGCAAAGGAATTATAAGCCGCCGCTGAAACCGAATAACAAACACAGCAACAGGCAAACACAATCCCAGCCAGTGTTTTTGAATTTTTTTTAGCTATTTTTAAGCTCATCATAACTAGTATCTGGTTCTATGGATGATATGACACATTCATCTGGCAATAAAATGCTAACAGACGCGCCGTAAGGTGGTTGATTGCTGATTTTTATTGTACCACCTAAGTAGTGTACAAATTTTTCTGTCATCGCTAAGCCTAAATCGCTGCCAGTTTCAGCGGAAGTCTGTAAGGATGAAATACCGTTTTTTAATAGCTCATTGGAAAAACCTTTCCCATTATCAAGCACTTGAATTGATAATCCTAATTCAACTTTATCAACATAAATACAAATACGTCCGCCTGCTTTCTGTTCTAAAGCTTGTGCGGCGTTTAAAACTAAATTTAATACCGCCTGTCGCAAGGTGTTTTCAGGTAAATGCACGATAAAAGGTTGTGATGCTTGTACTTCTAAACGAATTGTTTTGGCAATTTGGCAACGAATTAAACTGATTAAATCACACATCAATAACACGACATCAAAATCGGTTGCCATTTCGGGCTTTTCCAAGTTTGGGTCTTGAATATCATTGAGCAAATGGGTCAAGCGTTTTAGTTCTAAACTAATCATCTCTAATCTTTCCTATTGTAATGGTACATCAATTCCGCTTGTGAGATTAAATGACTAAGACTAGGCTTAAAAGCGAAAGTTACAAGGTAAAGAGGCAGTTTTTTATCAATTGAAGGCTTTGCAGCATCTAGGGCGAGGGGATTTTCAGCAATAAAAGAAGATCTATTGTTAGAGATTGGTTTAATGATTGCGGAAAGATTTATCCGATTTTTTTAAGGTCTAAAAGTTATCGAAGTGAATGCCAATTCCTTCAATATTCTTGAAAATTTTTCAAGATGACCAGTCGTCTTAAAAAATTTCGCGATAACTTATTTGTGAAATTAGCGTGAGTACAGAATGAAGTTTAAATAGCAGGAGTTTTTTAAGACCTGTCAGGTTTTAAAAACCTGACAGGTCTTGGCACAGAGAGATGTTAAAACGCGCAGCCGGATTGAACGCCAAATTTTTTCAAAATCAAAGCCAGCGGGCAAAACCCCGTAAAAGCCGATTGAAATAAATTTGCCCCGACAAACGTGGTAAACCATAACCAGTTTGGTGAGTGAAAATGGGCAAGTGCTAAACTGAGTAGAATGAAACTGCCTGCAACTGCAAACACAATGCGATCTATTGTCATGGCAAATCTCCTATTTCAACCGCACCACGCCGAGCATTTTCAAAATGGCTTTTTCATAAAAAGGCTCACTGATGCCTTTGCGAACTTTGCGAATAAAATATTTTTCAAACACGATTTTCGCAACATGCACCCAACGACCTGATGATGACCAAGTGACGTTGCGCGGTGGAATTTGTGGTTTTGCCAAAAATGCCACACCACTATCGCCAAAATCTGCCAAACATAACGCATTCCAAGTTGCGTTTTCACAAGGTTCTTTGCCTTCCAGTTCCAGCGCGATATTGTGTGCTGTTGCTGTCACCATTGACTCAATCATATAACCAGTTTTCGGTGCGCCAACCGGTAACGGCGTTTTTTCCACAGGTGGAATGGCAATACAAACCCCCACCGCATAAATATTTTTAAACGTTGGGTTGCGTTGATGTTGATCGACAATCACAAAGCCGCGTGGATTCACCAAGCCGGCCACATCCACATGACGCACCGCATCCACCCCCGTGAAAGCTGGCAACATCATGGAATGTTTAAAAGGCAATTCATGTTTTTTCTTATCTTTACCGTCGTCATCCACTTCAGTCACAAACATCATGCCTGCTTCAACTTTGTCGACTTTCGCATTCGTAATCCATTTAACGCTTTTATCACGCAATGCACTTTCTAACATCCCTTTTGTGTCGCCCACGCCGCCTAAACCTAAATGTCCGATATACGGCTCAGCGGTTACAAACGTCATCGGCACTTTGTCGCGTATTTTGCGATTGCGCAATTCTGTTTCCAAAATCATTAAATATTCATACGCAGGCCCATAACACGACGCGCCTTGCACCGCACCGACCACGATAGGGCCAGGGTTTTCCATGAATTTGTCCCAATCTTTTGCTGCAACTGCCGCATGGTCAACATGGCAAACGGATTCGGTGAAACCATCAGGCCCCAAACCTTCAATTTCATCAAAGGCTAAACGCGGCCCTGTTGCGACAATTAAAAAGTCATAATCAACGCTTGTGCCGTCAGCAAGATGCACTTTATTCGCAGGTGGATCAATTTTTTGTGCAGCTTTTTGAATAAATTCAATGCCTTTTTTTGCCATCACCGGCGCAAGTTCCACTTTCAAATCTTCAGGTTTACGCCAACCGACTGGAACCCAAGGATTTGATGGCACAAAGTGAAAAGTTGCTGAGTCAGAAATAACAGTGACTTGATGAGCTTTGCCCACGATTTCTTTCATTTCATAAGCCATAGGAACGCCGCCAATTCCCGCGCCTAAAATTACGATTCTAGCCATGTGTATGTCCTCATAAGATATTAAAAGAGTTAGTTTTTTTTATTCTAATTACTAAGTGTGAAGATAGATGCACTTAGTATATTAGCGTTTTCTAAAATAGACAATCATTAAATTTCCCAGACTTTTTAAAGGGTTAAAAATTTATTCCCGCAACGCAGAAACTTATTATAGACTTAGGAAAATTTGCACTTTGTCAGGTTGATATTTAGAAATAAGGCATTATTTGTATAAACAACTGCTGTTTTATCTGTGTGATTTCCTAAGCAACTACAAGCAAAAAAACTTAAATTACCCGCAACTACCAGGAGAATCTATGAAGTTTACCCCGTGTCAAGATCAATGCACTTATGAAGGCACTCATTGCGAAGGCTGTGGACGCTCACATCAAGAAATTTCAGACAACAAACGCTTAGTGATGTCTGTGGTTGGTTTTATCAAAAACCACAACTACGAAAACGCCGATTTGTTTATGGAAGTGATGAGTAAAAGTGTTTTGAAAAAAGTTCCAAAAACGGCTTAATGCCAGAAGGAAAGTATCAACGAATGGATTTATGCTTTACCGCTCCACTTTACACAAGCAATCAGCTGCCGATTTCAGGCAGAGTACGAACAGATAATAGGCTTTGATAAAAAACTGTTATCTGTTTTCGCTTAAATTGACAGCCTCACAACAACAATAATGCAAACGAGGAAGTAACATGAGCAACATTAATCCCACTTTATTTCAACGCTTAGGCGGTGCAGCCGCTATCAGCACCATCGTCGATAAGTTTTATGAAAACATGCAAGATGATTATCGACTGAATCGTTTTTTTAATAGCACAGGACAAGAAGAACAAATTGCCGAGTTAAAAAAACTCATCATTGCTTTATTAGGCGGCACAACGCACTCTGAAGAAGAAATGACTGAAATTCTTAATTCGTTTTTTCTGACCGCATTTGCCCGAAAAACCTCGAAAAGCCTTGTTTCTGGTTCAGATTGGGACTTTTTTAGTTACATCATTGCGCAAAACCAACCTAGCACTAAATATGTGTGTGATAGCCATAGTCATCTGTTGAAATTTATGCCGGATGATGCCAATTATGATGCACTGATGGAAGAATTATCGTTGGCACTGAAACAATTAAACATAGAAGATTCCTTAGCCAGTGAAGTGTTGCAAGTGGCAGAATCTGGCAGAGATCTGGTTTTAGGCAAATAACCCGCATTACCTTTTAACACACGCTATGTTTCGGAGTGCAGACATTTTTGTCGCGCTCCAGTTTTTACAGCCTGTTTTCGCATTCATTCTGTTTAGGAGTTTTGTTATGAAATACGTCCGCTTATTTTCTCTAGTCGCTTTAGGCTTAATTTCCACACACGCATTTGGCTATGGCAGCAGCAGTAGCACCAAAGCCTGCACTAAGCCGCATTTCAGTGAGTTTGTGCCCGCTGATAAAAGTGATGCCGCTCCGCAATCCACGTTTTCTTTTTTAGCTTCTTCTGCAACTGACCCGAAAAGCATTGAGGTCAGCATCAAAAAACAACCGATAGAAATTAAAATCAGCCCGAAAGGTCAAGGCTATGAAGTGACAGGCACATTGCCTGCTGATGTGAAAGGCACAACGGCCAGAATCAGCATCACTGCCGAAAGCCCCAGCAATTGCAAAGGCAATGGCGGCTGGTTAATTAAAGTATCTCCTTAAAACAAACCTGACAGGCTTCAAACACCTGTCAGATTTATTTCTGCCAAATGCGTAGGCAAAAACTCTAAATCATTTATATCATTGAGATTTTCCGCTCTACGCAGCACTGACACTTGCCGATTGTCATGCACCATCAACACCTTCGGACGATAATCAATAAACTGCATCCATTGCGTGGTGTTATACGCACCTGCTGGGCTGATGACTAACGGCTCGCCAATCTGCAAGGGCGGCATTTGAATACTGGGTTTAATTACATCGGTATTCATACACAACCCGCCATACAACACGGTTTCTTCAGCAATACCTTCTAAAAACCGCGTCGTTTGAATCCGATGATGATGTCCAAACACCGGCAATAATAAATTCACGCCCGCATCCATGCTGTAAGACGCACGACCATCCGGCAACCGTTTTCGCGCCACCACCGAACTGATTAGCACTTGCGCATCATCCACAACCGCGCGACCTGTTTCCAAAATCAAGCTTAAACGCGGCTTTCCTTGTGCTTCGCGTTGCGCCGCGATTTTTAAAAGCGTTGTGCAAATCGCCTCGGCATAGTCCGCAAAACGAGGAATTTCTTGCTCTGCTAATCGCGCCACGCCTTGATGCGCTGCTTGTGATGCAAAGCCGCCGCCAATATCTAAACTTTCAATCCGCGCAGGCGTGTGCTGTTCAATCAATGCCATAAACGCACACATTTTTTCCACTTGCACTTGATAGGCTTTCGGCTCAAATACAAATGTACCAATATGGCTATGCAAACCGCATAATCGCAGATGTGAACTTTTACCAATTTGCACGGCTGCGTCAAGAGCCGCGCCGTTGTCCAAATTAAAACCGAAGCGACTCCAATCCTCAGTATAGCCGGTAGAAAAATTCAGCCGCAAAGTGACTGGTGTGGGAATGTTCAATTCGGTTGCAATGGCATCCAGCAAGGTCAGTTCATCAAAATTATCCAAATGAATCCGCGCTCCTTCTTGCACGCAGCGTTCTAAAATCGCGCGTTTTTTGGCTGGAGAATTAAATAAAATTCGTTCTGCTGGCACGCCTAAAGCGCGAGCTTTTTCGTATTCAAACTCAGAAACCACTTCCGCCCACGAGCCTTCTTGATGCAACGTGGCGCAAACGGCATTCAAATAATTGGTTTTATACGACCACGCATGAATCACAGGTTGATAACGCGCTGCAAAAGCCTGTGTTAATTGCCCAATATTCTCACGCAAGCGTTTTTCAGAAATCACAAACAGCGGCGAACCGTAGGCGCGAACTAAATCGGCTATCGCCACATCGTCAATTGTTTCAACATAATCGTTCTCAAATGAATCAACCTCTTGTTTTTTCATATTATTTTTGAATTTTTCTTGGAAGAAAATAATGAATTCACTCTTTATTTAGTTTGAAATGGGGTAGAGACGCAATATTTTGCGTCTCTACACGCCAAAATAAAAGCTCCATAGAGCAGCGATTAATCGCAACTCCACGCTAAGATAAATCCTTGAAAATTTATGTTGCACAACTTCACTTTTTTTCAGACACCACGCTGTTTATAGCTAACGCACTTTAAATTGATTATAAAACCGTTCGCCCTGAGCTTGTCGAAGGGCTGATTGTGGTTCGACAAGCTCACCACGAACGTTATCATTTTATTGTACGTTGGCTATAGTCCACGATTTAACGCTACATTTAAGTTATTATTGAATTTCTCCAACACATTTCTTAAATCACCATGCCCATAGAAATTAACAATCGCGTCCTTATCTTTCTGCTCAGCTCTGTAGGGTTAATTACTCTGCCGCATGTTTATAACATTCCACTGCCGATTTTTTCTTTTTTCGCAATTTCGCTCGGCTGGCGATTTATCGCGATTTGGAAAAAAACTTGGCTGCCGCACAAAATTATTATTTTTCTGCTCACCTTAAGCAGCTTATTTGTGATGTTCAGCCAGCATCACAGCGTGTTAGGCAGGGATTCTGGCACAAGCCTGTTTGTAATTGCGTTGGGATTGAAATTGTTGGAGATAAAAACCCAGCGCGATTTATATTTAATCACCTATTTAGCTTTTATTGTCGCCTGTTCGCTGTTCTTGTATGAACAAAGCATCATCATGGCAATTTATATTCTGCTGGTGTGTTGTGTGTTGCTGGCAACGTTGGTCACTATCAATAGCGAAAAACCACAAACGTGGGTGGCATTAAAAAAATCCGCCATCATCATTGCCCAAGCTTTACCGATTGCGGCAGTGTTGTTTGTGCTTTTTCCGCGTATTGAAGCTCCGCGTTGGATGCTCTTTAAAAATGACACCAAAGCTAAATTAGGCTTAAGTGATACGCTTGAACCCGGCTCAATCAGTGATTTAGGTTTATCAACTGAGTTAGTGTTTCGAGTGAAATTTAAAGACAAAATGCCACCACAACAGCAATTGTATTGGCGCGGGCCGATTTATTCTTACACTGACGGCAAACGCTGGACGCATGTGAGCGATTTCAACACCAATACTTATCTTGATACCTTGCACTTTAGTGGCAAAGCGTTTCAATACCAGTTGCTGATGGAGCCGCAAAATCAACAATGGGTTTTTGCGTTGGATATGCCAGTAGATTATCCGCAAACGCTGGCGCAAAACGCCGATTATCAGCTGATTAGCCATCAACCACCGAATGCTCGCGCCGAATATCAAATCACTTCTTATCCTGAATACAACACAGGTTACATCACCAAGTTTGAATTTCACGACAACACGCAATTGCCTGCTGAACCTACTCCTGAAATCACGGCGTTGGTGAAAAAACTGCATGGTTTTGACCAAGCACCTGAAGTGTTTATTCAAGCGTTATTAAAATATTTTAAAGATGAAGAGTTTCACTACACCCTGCAACCGCCGTTGATGGAAGATCATCCTATCGAAACTTTTTTATTTAAAACCCGTTATGGATTTTGCAGCCATTACGCCACTGCCTTTGTGTATTTAATGCGCGTGGCACATATTCCCGCGCGAGTGATTGGCGGTTATCAAGGGGGCGAAATCAACAAAATCGGTGGTTTTTTAGAAGTGCGGCAAGCCGATGCTCATGCGTGGGCGGAAGTGTGGATTGACGGCAAAGGCTGGGTGCGTTTTGACCCAACGACAGCGGTTGCTCCTGAGCGCGTGGAGCGTGGCGTGAATGTGGAGCAACAAGTGGAAGATCAAGCGATTAATTTTACGCCCGTGCAAACCGACGACAAGGTTTTTTCATTGTTCAAAGAAATTCGCGCCACCTGGCAAAGCGTGGATTACAACTGGCAACGCTGGGTTATTAACTATGACAGCAGCAATCAGAGCAAATTTTTATCTTCGCTGGGCGTGAAAGGTCTCAAAGCGATGTTTAACAGTTTGTTAGTGATGATTACCTGTATCACGTTGGTGTTAGCTTGGTTTTTATTAAAAAACACTCGCAAAAAAGTCGATAAAGTGGTGTTGGTTTATGAAAAATTTTGCCAAAAGCTCAGCAAAGCGCAAATTATCAGACAAAACAATGAAGGGGCGCGTGATTTTGCCAGCCGCGCCTGTGAAAGTTTGCCGCAATACCATGAACAAATTCAAGCGATTACAGATTCCTATATCCGTTTGCGTTATGGCAAAAATCCTAATCCGCAACTTTTTCAGCAATTAAATGAGCAGGTTAAGAAGTTTAAAGTGGCGGTAAAAAAATAATTGTCTGTTGTCTGAATCAAGATTTTCAGGATTTTAGGATAAAGTTTTTGAAAATACTGTTCTGAAAAAATTTAATTTTGAAAATCAAGATTCAGACAATTTGTAGAAGGAATTGTTGCGTTTTCCAATCGAAACTTTTACAAAATTTTTCAAGACGACCAATCGTCTTAAAAAGTTTTCATACAAAAAAATCTATAAATCTCAAAATGGCTAATCGCAGCGACCGACTTTTGAATTCATTATCAGATATTCCCTCACGATATAAATGGATATATTTGAGTTTACCATGATGTTTGATGTTATAGTGTGGAAGTGGAGACATATTAAGTTAGTGTCATCCGCCTTAGCACATAATCTGTGTGCTATCCATCAAAACAGAGGAGTGGTTGCAATGAGCTTATTTGGAAAAATACTTAACTCAGTTAAAAAGTTTGAAAATAAAAAACTAATGAGAGCCATCGTAGGAGGTTGTTTATTAGTAGCCGCCGCTGATGGAACAATTGATCCTTCTGAAATTGAAAAAATGCAAAAGCTTCTTTCAGCAAATGAAGCGTTATCTGGATTCAAACCTTCAGAAATCATGGATACAATTCAACATTTTACCGACTTGCTGGACACAGACTTCGATTTTGGGAAAAAGAAAATATTTGATGAAATTGCTGAAATCACAGATGAAAAAAGTCAATGTGAAGATGTTTTTGTTTGCATGATTGCGATTGCAAAGGCGAATGGAAAAATCGAGAATGAAGAAAGAACTGTATTACTAGCAGTTGCCAGTTTGCTAGGTTTAAAACCTTCAAATTTTAATATCTAAGAACGAAAACAAAAGACACTGTGGTTTTAATTTAACGTAGAGTTGCGATTTATCAAAACTCTACACCTAATTAAAAACTCTCAAGACGACCAGTCGTCTTAAAAAGTTTCCGCATTCTATTTTATAAAAATAACTGCATTTACTTGTCTGAATCACGATTTTCAAGATGTCAGGATTAACAGGATAAAGTTTTTAAAAACACTCTCCTGCAAATCCTTTAATCCTGAAAATCTTGATTCAGACAATACCGCACTTTCTAAAACCACTTATTCAACCGATTTTCCCCAAACACCAGCAAAAAACCGCTCTGGCAATGCCGCACGAGCACGCGCCCCTAATTCCATTTTCTGAAAATCTTCATCCAAAACATCCGCCGCCGCTTGATAACCCACCGCCAACATCGCCATCGGTGTGCAATCTTCTGGCAGATTAAAAACCGTGCGCGATTTTTCCGCATCAAAACCGCCCATTTGATGCACGACTAAACCTAAAGCGGTCGCTTGCAAAGTCAAACTCGCTGCTGCCGCGCCAGTGTCATAACCTGCCCAACGATTCGCGCTGCCATTGTGGTTAAAGTTATTCATCGCCACCGCAAGCATCAATACGGGCGCGTTTTTCGCCCACAATTTATTTTTCTCAGCCAAAATTGCAAAGGCTTTTTCCCAGCTCGCAGCATCAGTACTTTTATCGCAGACGACAAATCGCCAAGGTTGGTCGTTAAAACAAGACGAAGCCCAACGCGCAGCTTCTAATAAGGCAATTAAATCGGTGTGGCTGACCGATTTTGTCGCATCAAACGCGCGTGGACTCCAGCGGTTTTCAATAATGTCGTGAACTTTCACAGAAGTGGTGGCAGGTTTTTGTTGCATGGTGTTCTCCTAAAGTTTACGACTGGCAGTCCTTAAAGGACTGCCAGTCGTATAAGTTTCTGAAAAAATTAGTCTTTTGTCGCTTCAACTTGAATCACGATTTTAACGTCATCACCAATGGCTGGCACATATTTATCCACGCCAAATTCAGAACGCTTAATCACCGTGTAAGCATTCACGCCGCACTCATTTTTCAACGCAATCGGATTAAAACCGCAATGGAAATGATCTACGGTTAAATGCACAGGTTTAGTCACCCCGTGCAGCGTCAAATTGCCGTCTACACTTGCCAATTGGTCTTTATTAAAGGTTAATTTGCTGGAAACAAATTTGGTTTGTGGATAGCGAGCCGCATCAAAAAAATCTTTGCTGCGTAAATGATCTTCCAATTCTGCTAAACCCGTGCTGATAGACGCTGTGTCAATCGTCACGTCAATACTGCCGCCGGTTGCCGCTTTTGCATCCAGCGTGACTTTGCCTGTGGTGTGATTAAAACGTCCGCGCTGTATGGAAAATCCTAAGTGGCTGATTTCAAAGCTTGGAAAGGTGTGGCGAGAATCTATGGTATAAGAATCAGCAGCCGTTGCGGAGGTTGAAAAGCTGCTTGCTGTTGCCATTATTAATAAAGCGATAAGTTTGGTTTTCATATTTGTTTCCTTGAAAAATTAAATAAGTTAAGTGCATAAAAAAGCTTTACAACCATGACTTCCAGTCCTTCAAGGACTGGAAGTCATTTTCTATATCGTTAATACGCCATTGCGATAATCGCGAAACGCCTGTTCAATTTCTGCCACGCTATTCATCACAAAAGGCCCGGATTGCACCATCGGCTCTTTTAAAGGCAATGCCGCTAACACTAAAAACTTTGCCGCCTGTTGTTGCGTGGCTAATTGCAGAGTATCTCCGTTCACTAAATGCCCCAATTGTCCGGCGGTTAACACATTTTCCTGTGCGTCAATGCTCAATTCGCCTTCATAAACATACACAATCACCGTGTGGTCTGTGCTAACGGGAATAGAAAGTTGTTGCTGCGCACTTAAAAAAACATCCAAATACAACGGTTGCGTAGTCACGCCTTGCACCGCTCCGGCAATCGTTTCTGATTCGTTTATATAAGTTCCCGCAATCACTTTCAGATAACCGCCCTTTTCTAAGGCAATGTGTGGAATATCAGCAGCGGCAATATCTTGATAATGTGGCGATTTCATTTTTTCTTTCGCAGGCAAGTTCAACCAAAGTTGAAAGCCGCGCAGCAAGCCGTTTTCCTGTTCCGGCATTTCGGAATGAATAATCCCACGCGCTGCCGTCATCCATTGCACATCGCCCGCGCGAAGATGTCCTTCATTGCCGAGATGGTCGTGATGCCGCATTGCCCCCGCCAGCATATAAGTGACGGTTTCAAAACCTCGATGCGGATGGTCTGGAAAACCACCAAGATAATCGGTCGGCTCATCCGAGCCAAATTCATCCAGCAAAATAAACGGATCAAAACTGTTTTTAGGCGTAGGGCTGATAATCCGTTTCAGTTTTACCCCCGCGCCGTCGGAAGTATTTTGTCCATTGATAATCGTGGCAAGTTGTCGAGTTTGCGTTTTCATGCGGTACAACCTCTTAAATGTTTAATAATTTCAAACCTTGCAGCTATTATAGATAAGCATAACAGAATAAAAAGCGATAGATTTTGCTCAATTGCTTCAAATTTTTTGATGAATTAATCGGAATCACTCAGATGAAATACCCTATTACGTTGGACGCGCTAGAAGTGCTGGATGCGATTGATAAAAAAGGCAGTTTTGCCGCCGCTGCGAATACGTTGTTTCGCGTACCTTCTGCTATTTCTTACACCATGCAGAAATTGGAGCAAGATTTGGATGTGGTGTTGTTTCAAAAAGAAGGGCGCAGAGCAGTGTTAACGCCAGCGGGAAAGGTTTTATTGGAACAAGGACGGGAAATTTTGCAAGCCACCGAGCGTTTAGCGATTGCGACGAAAAAAACTCACAGCGGCTGGGAGCCTGTGTTTACGATTGCGATAGATTCCATTTTGACGTTTGATTTTATTTATCCGCTGCTTGCCGAGTTTTATGCGATTTTGCCGGATATTGAAATCAATTTGTATGAAGAAGTGTTAGGCGGCACACATGAGGCGTTAACCAGCAATCGCGCGGATTTGGTGATTGGCGTGGATGCGTCACCGAGTAGCGGCATTAAATATCAAAAAATGAGGGAGATTGAATGGCTGTTTGTGGTTGCGCCAAGCCATGAATTGACCAAAGCAGAAGCCCCCTTATCACGACAACTGATTGAACAACATCGGTTTATTGTGGTACGTGATTCTGCCAAACAGCAAGCTCCGCAAACGCATCGGGTATTTAGCAAGCGTCCGGTGTTGAGTGTTGGAACAATGGCAGAAAAAATAAAGGCACAGTGTTTAGGGTTAGGAGTTGGTTTTTTGCCTGCGCATCGGATTCAGCAAGAATTAGCGCAAGGTTCGTTAATTGCCTTGCCGGTTGCAGAAACCATTGCCACCGAAAGTTTGCATATTGCCTGGAAAAGTCATAATAAAGGCAAAGTATTACGCTGGTTTATCAAGCAGTTATCGCAACCAGCAAGTTAGCATTGTTTGCGCCGCTAGCGTTTTTTATTCATCAATCCACATTTCCCGAAACAGCTTTAAATTATCCTCTTCGCCAATTGCGTCAATTTCTTTGCCATTTAAGTCTAACAACCAATACCAGTCATAACTGCCACCGGGTAAAAAATATTTATGCCGTTGTACCACTAAATGATTTTTATATCTTCCCGCTGTTACAACTTCTGCTGAATTTCCCGCAGACACAAATTGCAGCTTTTTAGTTTGTAAATCAACAATATGCACACTGCCTTCCACCACTGCCCATGCTGCGGTAAACACAATCCGGCGATTGTCTGGAAAAAACTGCGGGTGATGAATCGCTGAAATCGCGCCACTTTTGCCACTGAATGCGCCATAGCTCACTAAGCGGTTGGCGGATTTTCCATTCGTTGCCACACGCCATAACTCGTTGGCGTACTCAGGGCTTGCAATTGCGGCAGGGTTTATTTTATCGGGCTTGCCGGAAATTTCTCGCACAAACGCGATCCACTTGCCATCAGCAGAAAGCGCGGGTTCACTGTCGTATCCACTGTGGGTTAATTGTCGCTCTGCGCCTGTGTCGGGTTTAAAAAAAATATTCCCAGAGCGCACTGAAACGGTTTGTGCAGAGACCGCAAAAGAACAGATTAATCCTGCACATAAAAAACTGAAAAAAGAGTGTCGCATAAAATCCCTCAGGCAATAAATTTTCTAGTGAACTATTTTAGGGGGAATTTACTTTTTTCAGCGTGTTATTTTTCTTAAATAGCTAAATCTCAACGAAATGGATTGTTTGCGGTTTTTTTGCTTGTATGGTGTAATTATCTTTTTTGTTATTTTTTATTTGGGAGATAGCGATGCTTTTTTATTTCAACATCATTTTTCTACTGTTCATTGCGATAACTAGCCGCAGCGTGATTGCGCAAACCTGTCATCCTATTCCACATGAAGAGGATGACAGCACTCGCTTTGCAGCGCAAAACAATGGAACAATCAAAGACAATAAAACCGGATTGATTTGGAAACAATGCAGCGAAGGCTTAAGCGGCGTAGGTTGTGAGGTAGGTAATCCCACGTCTTATAATTGGCAAGATGCAATAGAACATGCGAAAAAACTGAATGTAAGCGGTTTTGCAGGTTTTACAGATTGGCGCGTGCCAAATGACCAGGAGCTGCTCTCAATTGTGGAGCGGCACTGTTATTCGCCTTCAATTAACATCAGTTTTTTTCCTAATACCGAAGCAAGTTATTGGACTTCTTCGTCAATTGTGAATCGTGAAAACTTTGCATGGAGTATTCATTTTGATTATGGCTATCCTGATTGGGATTTTAAGCAAGGTAAAAATTATCTGCGCTTAGTGCGGGCGGGAAAGTAGCCATAACAAGTATATTTTTCTTGCCCGAAAATTTTTTAAGACGACTGGTCGTCTTTGAAATTTTTGTAAGTTTTATCATTGGAAAAGCTTAAAAAATAGCTCGCATGGAAAGAAATAAATCAGCAGGCTGGATGGATATTTTGAAATGCCGCTCAATGTCGTTTTAATAATTTCAACATTGAGATTGACGATTGTAGAAACAAAATACGACATAATTGCACTTGTTATATCATGGGTTTTATCAAGGTTTAATCTTTTGGCAAAGCAGATAAATTTTGAACTCCTTGTAAAACTTTCTTAAAAACAAAGTACATAATGATTAATCCTAAAGCGGTAAATGCAACTCCCACATGCCCAGTGCTGACTTTAAAACCCAACAAATCAAGCGTAGTCGGTGATAGTGCATTCCAGATAATTCCTACAATGCCGCCAATAATCGCTAATCCCGATAAAATCCCCGTTACAATAATAATGGCTTTGAAAATTGGCTGAGCCACTACAACATGACTTACCGAATCTATAGTATTGTTATTCATCATATTTTTCTCCCGATAATGCCCCAAACATTCGGCGACGTTCACCATTTCGCCTAAACTCTCTACTAAATCTTCTTTAATGCCTTTTTGTTCTAGCATTAAAAAACGCTCATAATCTAATGGCACATTTTTATAAACCAATTTATTTTCAATTTTTAAGCCTTTAATCGTTTTGTGAATATGTTCAAAATCACGCCGGATTATCGCTAAAAATTCACGTCTAGTATTGCTATTGCCATTCACTGAAATATAGATTTTCCTATCTTCAATATCGGCTTTGATTAAGGCTTTATTGTTGTCGTTTTGATACGTCAAAACTACGCCCGTGCGCCAATAGGTTTGTTTAGAAATATATTGACTCATGCGCACAATAAAGCGCGAAATTACGCTATGCGGCAATACGTCATAATGGTATTGAAAAGCTAAACTGTTTTCGTTATTCCAATTCAAATCCGGCTCGGATTTTTGCAGTAATTCAGGAATTAAATAGCAATGTTTTTCATCATCAAAAGGAAAACACAATTCAAATTTTTGCATCATATCTAAAATAAACTGATGCTCTTTTTTAGTCGGATAGTTTTGTTTATCTAATATATCGCCTAAATCGGCTAGTTTTAATTTTCCCTGAGTTTGAAACAAGGCGTTGTTATTGATGATTTTATATACGCCGTCTGTGACCCACGCCGGATTTAACACATTGGTTTCTTTTAAGCGGTCAAATCTATCATCATCTTGAAAACTTAATACAATGCCTAAATCGTGCAATAAGCTTAATAAGGTTTTTTGGCTGTCGGGGTCGGTGATTTTATACTCGTTGCACAGTTGTTCATAACGGGCGTAATTGATGTAATTATCGCTTAACGTTTCCAATGCGCCTTTTAATTCAAACCAAGTTTGTGGCAAGGGCGTTTTGACATCTTTTAAGTTGGCAATTTGCGTGGTGATAATGTCTTTTAATTCGTTAATTCCGATGCCTGTTTTGCAGGAGATAGTGCAAAAGTCTTGAATGGATGGATATTTGTTTTTTAAAAATGGCTGGTTTAAATCTAAAGCATGTTCATCACTTTTATTGATGGCGACAATAATAGGCGAATTGCTGCCGAAGCTGTGAACCAGTTTTAACCAATATTCTAAACGGCTTTCTTGTTCGCCACGTCTTGCGTCTAAGACCAAAATATAAACGCTGCGTTTGGTTAAGAAGAATTGGTGGGTGGCGTGCATGATTTCTTGACCGCCGAAATCCCAGACATTGACGCGGACTATATCTTTATATTTTCCTTGATATTTAATTTCTATTTCGCCTAATTCTAAACGCCATAAATTACGATTAATGCCTTCGGTTTTAATTTCTTTTTCATCAAAATCATCGGAAATTAAACGTTTGACTAAGGAGGTTTTTCCTACCGCACCTTCTCCGACTAAAATTAATTTCGCTTCATTTAACGGGCGATTTTCTTGTCGTAATATAACTCTTAAATAATTAAAAATTTTCCATCCATCTTGTTGCAATAATTCTTCTGCTAGTTGAGGTGCATGAATTGGCAAATAAACTCCTTCTCCCTGTCTAATTAAATGACTTTTTTCTAAATAAGTATTAGGATTTCCTCGCAAATCGACTATTAATAAACTTTTTAATTGTCCAACATCAACTGGAAATTGTGACAATTGGTTATCTCTTAGATAGAGTGCTTTTAAAAATTTAATTTGTGAAATTTCTTTTGGAATTTGTTTTAAATTATTATTAGTTAAGTCTATATAACTTAATAATTCAAACTTACTAATATCAAATGAGATATTCTCTAATTGGTTACTGTATAGCGATAAATCGGTTAAACACTTTAAGTTCTCTATTTCATCCACTAGTATTTTTAATTGATTATTTCCTAAAGAAAGCGTTGTTAAAGCGGTAAGCTGGACAATTTCAGGCGGTAAGCTTTGCAGTTGATTATTGTCTAAAAAAAGGTGGGTTAAAGCGGTAAGCTGGGCAATTTCAGGCGGTAAGCTTTGCAGTTGATTATTGTTTAAATAAAGCCCTGTTAAAGCGGTAAGCTGTCCAATTTCAGGCGGTAAGTTTTGCAGTTGATTATCGGATAAATAAAGCCCTGTTAAAGCGGTAAGCTGGGCAATTTCAGGCGGTAAGCTTTGCAGTTGATTATTGTGTAAAAAAAGCCCTGTTAAAGCGGTAAGCTGTCCAATTTCAGGCGGTAATTCCGTTAATCCCTTATTATTAAGCCAAAGATCTGTCGCATTTTCCCGCTTTGCCTTTTCAATTTTTGCCAATACTTCATCGCGTGTCATTTTAAAACCTCGTATTGTTTTGAACAGGATTTATCGGATTAAATGATTGACAGGATTAATCTTGGTAATCCTAAAATCGTAGAAATCGTGTTCTAAGCGTTTAGTCATTTATTCAGCTTTAAGCTTACCAAGTATCGCCCAATAACGTGCTGGTATCAAAAATGAGGTGTTTTATTTGAACACGATAAAATGCACGAGCTTATATGCGTTGATTTCAAGCTTGGGAACGAGAAACTTTTTTTTACAATTTTTCAATTTCTGCCTCGCTTAAGCCAGTAGTTTCCATAATTAACTCAATTGACAAATTTTTGCTTTTTAATGCTTTAGCAACTTTTCTTATTCCCGACATTTCACCATCCCCAAAAGCTGTATCACTCACATTTTTAAGCTCTGAATATTCCAACCAGTTTTTTACTTTTTTACAGCTTTTCAATTTCTGTCTCGCTTAAGCCAGTTGAAATCACAATAATATCCAATGAAACATTTTTATCTTTTAATACTTTAGCAACTTTCAATGCTTTTGCTAATTCACCTTTTTCAAATCCATCTCCAAAAGCTGTGTCGTTCACATTTTGAACTTCTGAATATTCCACCAAACTTTTTAAATACGCATCATATTGTCTGGAAGTTAAATGCGAAAGCTGCGCAATTTCAAATCCTTTCTGAAAAATTGGCTCATTTAAAATCGCTGGAATATGGTCGAAATTTTCCAAGTTTTTCAAAAAATAAACCCATTTATCAAAATGCGATTCCAATTCATGCTCTTGTTTAGTAAACAACGGCATTTGCAAAAACTTAAAATGCAATTTGTCATAAAAAATCTCACCATCTTGATCTTTTAAACAAACCGCTCGTAAAAACTTTTGCATTTCCTCTTTTTCATCGTATTGAAAATTTAAAATCGCAATAAAATAAACCGGCTTTAATTCAAAATTCCACACGCCTTTTTTTGCCTGCTCTTTAATTGGAAAAGTTGAATAAAATAACGCGCGGTCTTTAAAAAAATTCACCTTGGCTTTTTGCATTTCCACAATAAACTGCTCGCCTTTTGCGGTTTTGCAATAAATATCATAAATCGCTTTGCGTTCTTTTGGTGTGCTGGCTATTTTTTCAGGATTTTTAAACGATAATTCGGCAATTTGATGATGCGGCGGCAAGAGTTGATTTAAAAAATCTTGTAATAAATCTTTACTCGCTTCTTCGCCAAACAGTTTTTTAAAACCGAAATCGGTGTAGGGATTAAAATATTTTGAGGTCATTATTTTCACACTACATGAAACATATAAAGCTGCAAACTCCGCTTGTAGAGTGAGATGAACATGGGGAAACCTGCAATTTCTCTCTTTTTGCAACTTATAAAAAAACCGCCGGCGGCAAAAACCAAAGGCGGTTGTTTTTTAGACTTAAGCTACGCGAACCACTTTAAACATCGTGCCATTCACCGCAACAATTTTCACTGTTGCACCTAACGGACAATCTTCGTCACTTTCCACGCGCCAAGGCGAATCAGCCACCTTAATTTTGCCGCGTCCGTTTTCTATTGCCTCAATCAACACAAAGTTTTTTCCCACATATTGCGCTCCACGTTGATTAAGATGCGGATGGTCAGACTCCACCGAAGACTTCAACATATAGCGTTTCCAAACAATCAGCGAAACAATACCCAGCACGGCAAAAATAAAGAGCTGTATATTAAAATCTAATGCCGGCATGATGAAAGATAAAAGCCCTGTGACTGCCGCTGCAATCGCCATCCACAGAAAAAAGAAAGTGCCTGTTAGCATTTCCACGCCGAGCAAGATTGCAGCCACCACCCACCAATACCAAAATACAAACACGATACCCATTATTCTCAACCTTTTTTACTTAACGCTTCTTTTGCAAGCTCGCCAATGCCACCTAAAGCACCAATCACACCGGATGACTCCAATGGCATAAAAATCATTTTGCTATTGGTTGAAGCACCAATGTCTTTTAACGCTTCAATATATTTTTGTGCCACGAAATAGTTAATTGCCTGAATATCGCCACGACCAATCGCCTCAGATACCATCGTAGTTGCCATCGCCTCTGCCTGAGCCAATCTTTCCCGCGCTTCTGCATCTCTAAAAGCGGATTCTCTGCGCCCTTCGGCTTCTAAAATTTTGGCTTGTTTTTCGCCTTCTGCGCGTAAAATTTCTGAAGCTCTTGCGCCTTCTGCATCCAAAATCGCGGCTCGTTTTAAACGCTCTGCTTTCATTTGTCGCCCCATTGCTTCCACCAAATCTTTAGGCGGGGCAATGTCTTTAATTTCAATCCGAGTGACTTTAATTCCCCAAGGATGGGTTGCATCGTCCACCACATTCAGCAATCGCGCGTTGATTTCATCACGTTTAGACAACAATTCGTCCAAATCCATTGAGCCCATTACGGTACGAATATTCGTCATTACCAAATTTAAAATCGCATTATTCAGATTGCTGACCTCATAAGCGGCTTTTGCAGCATCCATAATCTGAAAAAACACCACACCATCAACCGTGACCATCGCGTTATCTTTGGTGATAATTTCTTGTGAAGGAACATCTGTCACCGTTTCCATCATGTTGAGTTTGCGCCCAATTCGATAAGCAATTGGGATAATAAAGCCCAATCCGGGCGATAAGGTATAGGTGTATTTTCCAAAGCGTTCAACAGTATATTCCATACCTTGCGGCACTGCTTTCACACTTAAAAATACAGCGATGACCACTAAAGCGACCAATGCCCATGCTAATACCATGACAGACTCCTTTACATAAAAATGTAAATTGGTTAAAAATCAGCGTTGTTTGTTGCAAACAACGAACTATCTAAATGATAATGTATATTTGTTTAAATGTACGATTAATTGGTAAGGATAATGACTATATATCACGGGATAAGTTTAATTTTGCTCTCTATCATCATTTTGATTGTTGGGATGATTAAGCCAAAGTGGATTCTTCTTTGGATGGATAACCCAACGCGTCTAATGATCGCAGGAATCATGATGGTGATGTTTATGATAGGAGCGGTGATGTTTGGCGAGGGCACAAAAGCAAAAAAAATAGCTCTTGCAAAAGAACAGGCTTTGAAAATGCAACCTGCCGTTGCTAAATCTGGCGCAGCCGCTAAAGATAAACCAGAAGACACACCCAAACCTGTCGCGCCTGCTGTTGCACCGCCGCCGGCACAAGCTCCAACAACCTCTGCAAACGATTTAAGACCTTAACGATTTTAGGACTGCCAGTCCTTGAAAAGACTAGCAGTCCTGTTTTAACACTTACACTTCCGCTCTAAAGCCTGCCACTTCAATCCCCGCAATGGCGCATAATTCATCTTGATCGGAAATATCGCCACTGACACCGACCGCGCCAATAATCACATTATCCGCATCACGAATCAGTACGCCACCAATCACAGGCATTACTTTTCCTTCTGCCACGCCAATCAGCGCATTCATAAAATCAGGGCGTTGTTCAGCAACGCTTGCCAATGCCCGTGAGGAAATCCCCATATTAACCGCGCCCCACGCTTTGGCAGTAGCAATTTGTTGCCGCAACATGGTCGCGCCGTCTTCTCTTTGCATGGCTTTTAAATGCCCAGCTTCATCTAGCACCACTACAGTGAGTGGCTCTAACTTTAATCCTCGTGCGGTTTTAATCGCAATTTGAATAATTTGATTTGCTTTACTCAGGGTTAAGCTACTCATTTTTAATCCTATCGTTGTTACAGAAAATTGAAGGTAAACTAACTATGTTCAAGTACGTTTTGTAAAAGGCGGAAACTATTATGTTTTTAATAATAACAATAAAAACAAACAGGTAAAAACAAAATAGTTCTCAAACAATCCGTTGCTAACGTGATAAGTCACTATCCAAAACTTGACGAAGATATTTATCCTCCATGCGTGGTATTTTGGGTTGATTTTCTGGCAAATTTGCCGCGCGGGAAATATCCTCTAAGCTCTCTTCCAGCTCTTCTAGCATCATAATTAAGTCTGCGTATACTTCTTGATAAGCTTTCACAACAAATCTCATTTGTTTGCGCCTTTTATGTGGCGACTGGTTTTACTCTGTTTATTTAGCTTAAATAACAGGCTAACGTTATCATGCTATTTAGCTCTGAATAAAACTTTTCCTTTTATGTACTTAGCCGAATCGTTACAATTCAACTTAAAATTTAATACAACCTAAGAGTTTATTAATGTCTAATCATCGTATCATTAACCAACTTGAAAAACTGATAGAAATTGGCATTGCTTTATCATCCAAAGTGGAAACAGAGCAATTACTGGAGATGATTTTGTTCGGCGCAAAATCAATCACTGGGGCTGATGGTGGCACTCTCTATAGCATACAAGAAAACAGTATTAGAATGGAAATGGTGCACTCTACTTCGTTAAATTTATGGCTAGGTGGCACGTCAAATCAGCCGATAAAACTGCCTGAAATTCCATTATACAACGCTGATGGCTCACCTAATTTAGCGAATATCGTCAGTTATTCATACCATAAAAAAACCACTGTTAATATTGTTGATGTTTATGATAATTCACAATTTGACTTTTCAGGGCCCAAAAAATTCGATCAACTAAATAACTATCGCTCAAAATCATTTTTATCGGTGCCGCTGAATAACCATGAAAATGACACGATTGGCGTATTGCAGCTAATTAATGCGATTGATGAAACCACAGGACAAAGCATCGGTTTTGATCAAGTTGCGCATCGTTTTACAGAGGCACTCGCCTCACAAGCCGCTATCGTTTTGACCAAACAACATCTGATTGATGATTTAGAAATGATGTTTGAATCCATGATTCACCTTGTCGCGACCGCAATTGACGATAAATCACCTTACACCGGCGGGCATTGTCGCCGCGTTCCTGAGCTTACCATGATGTTGGCAGAGGCGGCGCATAAGACAGACACAGGGTATTTAAAAGATTTTACCATGACTGATGCAGACCGCTACGAGTTAAAAATCGCAGGCTGGTTGCATGATTGCGGCAAAATCACCACGCCTGAATATGTGGTGGATAAAGCCACGAAACTGGAAACAATTTTTGACCGTTTAGACTTAGTCGAAACTCGTTTTGAAGTGCTAAAACGTGATGCAAAAATTAAAATGCTTGAGCAAACTCTGGCAAATCCTGCGGAAAGTGAAACGTTTGCAGCGCATTACCAAGCCGAAATTAAGCAACAGGAAGAGGATTTCGCTTTTATTAAACGCAGCAATACTGGCGGCGAATTTATGAAAACCGAAGACAAAGAACGTATTTTTGCAATCGCTGAAGGCAGTTGGCAACTAGGTGATGAAATACTCCCTACGTTGTCTAAAAATGAAGTCGAGAATTTAATTATTGAACGTGGCACATTGACTGCTGCGGAAAGACAAATTATCAATCATCATATTGTCGCAACCATTGCAATGCTGAATAAAATCAATTTTCCCAAACATTTACGCCGTGTACCAGAATATGCAGGCGGACACCATGAAAAAATGGACGGCAAAGGTTATCCAAATGGTTTAACGCGTGAACAAATGTCAATTCAGGCGCGAGTGATGGCGATAGCGGATATTTTTGAGGCGTTGACTGCTAGTGATAGACCGTATAAATCTGGAAAAAAATTGTCACAAGCGTTGGCAATTTTGGAAAAAATGAAAGACGACCAACATGTAGACCCCGATTTATACAACGCTTTTATTGAACACAAAGTCTATTTGAGTTATGCAAAAAGGTTTTTAGCTCCTAACCAAATTGATGTGGATTAAGCAAGCTTGCAGCTCCGGCTTTAAAACGATACAGCTGAAATTTCATCGCAATCTATTCTCATTTCTGCCTTATGCAAAACACATTAACGCAATTACTAAACTCCGCTAATCAAATTATTCTCGGTAAAGAACAGCAAATTCGGTTAGCGATGTGTTGTTTACTTGCAAAAGGACATCTGCTTATTGAAGATATTCCCGGCGTTGGCAAAACCACGCTGTCACACACACTGGCAAAGTTGTTAGGACTGAATTATCAACGGATTCAATTTACTAGCGATATTTTACCCGCTGATATTATTGGTTCGTCAATTTACGACATTAACAAACAAGAATTTAGCTTTCATTACGGCCCGCTGTTTAATCAAATGATTTTGGCAGATGAAATCAATCGCTCCACACCGAAAGCGCAAAGTGCATTATTAGAAGCGATGGAAGAACATCAAGTAACGGTGGAAGGACATACTTACGCACTGCCTGAGCCGTTTTTTGTGATTGCAACCCAAAACCCCAGCCACCAAATCGGTACATTTCCACTGCCAGAATCACAATTAGACCGTTTTTTGATGCGCGTGGAATTAGGTTATCCCAATCATCAAGCCGAGCGCGAATTGCTGACAGGGCAAAGCCGCTATAGTTTAATCAACGATTTGCAAACACAATTGCCACCCGATATGTTGTTGGCAATGCAACAAGCTATTTCTGAAATTCACGTCTCGCCCGCGTTGCTCGATTATTTACAAGCGTTAATCAATTACAGCCGCGAATCCTCAGAATACAGTTGCGGCTTGTCACCGCGTGCCGGATTAGCGTTATTAACCGCCGCCAAAGCGTGGGCGTTTATGGATCAACGTGATTCTGTACTACCCGAAGACGTGCAAGCGGTATTGCCTTCAGTCGCAGGGCACAGACTCCGCTCAGGCACAACAAATTCAATTGCGATTGTCGCGCCGTTATTAAACAACGTAGCGATTCCATAAAAATCATGGAAAGTCTATTCAAACGTTGGCGTGCGAAACGATTTTTCCGCCGCGAACCTGCCACAGACCAACCTATTAATCTCACTCACAAACGGATTTTTATTCTGCCCACGCAGCGCGGCATGGGCTTTGTGGTGTTGATTTTGTTGTTGCTCTTAATCGCCTTTGTTTACAACAACAACCTTGCGTATTTGCTCTGTTTTTTATTAGGCAGTGTGTTTTTTATCACCATTTTGCATACTTTTAAAAGTCTGTCTGGATTAACGATTTATAAAGGACAAGCAACCTCCGTTTTTGCAGGAGAATCCGCAGGTTTTGATATTTATGTGAATAATCCCAGCCCGCAACAGCGCGTTAATCTGCAATTGCATTTGACAGAAGATGTGCTGTTTAGCCTAGAGCCACAACAAAAACAAGGCATTACCTTGTATTCGCCTACGCAAAAACGTGGTTGGCATTCGTGTGAAAAAATTATTTTATCCTGCACTTATCCGTTAGGGTTGTTTCGCGCGTGGTCGGTATTGCGGTTTGATTTTAAAGCTTTGGTTTATCCAAAACCGTTAAAAGATTCAGTGATTTTTCCTGAATCGGCTGGCACACAAAACCAGCAAGGCACAGCAAAAACCGGCAATGATGAGTTTTATGGCTTAAAAGAATATCAAAGTGGCGATTCGATTCGACACATTCACTGGAAAGCGTTTGCAAAAGGTTTAGGTTTATTTAGCAAACAATACAGCGGCGAAACCTTTGCAGAATTATGGCTGGATTATGACGCGGCTTCAGGACATGACACCGAACAGCGGTTGAGCTGCATGTGTCGTTGGTTAGTGGATGCAGACAAGGCTGGATTGCATTACGGTTTTATCTTGCCGAATTTACGCATAGAACCCAGTTCTGGCACGGTGCATTTTAAAAAATGTTTAGAAGCGTTAGCCTTGTTTTAAAAAAACAGCAAGTTCTGTCATTTTACTTTGCAAGAAAAACTAGCGTACAATAAATATTAGAACTTTCTAATATTTATTACCACAAAGGAGAAGGTTGATGATTTTCAAACAATTATTTGATTCTGATACAAGCACTTACACTTATTTGCTAGGCTGCGAATCCAGCCGAAAAGCGATTTTAATTGATACGGTTGCAACTCAGATTGATAGCTATCTCGCGCTGTTAAAAGAACTCAACTTAACGCTGATTTACACCTTAGAAACGCACGTTCATGCTGACCATGTGACTGCTGCGGGTATTTTGCGTGAAAAAGCAGGAAGCAAAAGCGTGGTGCATCGTGATGCCGGAGCAATGTGTGCCGATTTGATGGTGACAGACGGCGTATTTTTACAAATTGGCAGCATCGAAATCAAAGTTTTGCACACGCCCGGACACACTAGCGGCTGTGTTTCTTATCTGTTGGCAGATCGCGTTTTCACCGGAGATGCTTTATTAATCAATGGCTCTGGTCGCACCGATTTTCAACAAGGCGACTCTGCCACACTGTATCGCAGCATCACGCAAAAACTCTTCACCTTGCCCGCCGACACCTTGGTTTATCCAGGACACGATTATCATGGCATCACGGTTTCAAGCATTAAACAAGAAATTGCCTTAAATCCGCGCTTAGGAAATGGCAAAACTGAAGCCGAATTTATCGCAATAATGTCGCAATTGCAGTTGCCGTATCCGAAACATATTGATGAAGCTTTGCCTGCCAATCAAGCCTGTGGCAAACCGCAACAAAGTCAGTTGCAACAGGGGTAAAGCATGATTTTGTTAGCCGCGCTTGCGATTATCATCGGGATTTTGCTGGGACTGCTCGGTGGCGGCGGCTCTATTCTCACCGTGCCTGTGTTAGTTTATTTAGCAGGTTTATCCACAAAATCTGCCATTATTACCTCGCTCGTCGTGGTGTGCATTACCAGTTCGATTGCAGCTGTCAATCATGCGCGAGCGGGGCGTGTTTGCTGGAAAACTGGCCTTATTTTTGGCTTAGCCGGCATGGGCGGCGCGTTTGTGGGGGGGCGAATTGCAGCTTTTATTCCTGACCCGATTTTATTGGTTTTATTCGCCTGCGTGATGTTAGCCGCCTCATTTGCCATGCTGCGCACTCGGAAAAAACAAGAACCTACCCGCCAAGTCGGTGATAAGTTATGCCCTGAAAACTTGCCGGTTGCGGCAATTTTGTTTGACGGCTTATTAGTTGGTTTAATTACCGGTTTAGTCGGAGTCGGCGGAGGATTTTTATTAGTGCCCGCACTCAATTATTTAGCAGGATTGCCGATGCACGCAGCAATCGGCACATCTTTATTTATTATCGCGATTCAAGCTGTAGCGGCTTTGGCAGGACACGCGAGTCATTTTGAAATTAATTTGCCGTTGACCGCATTAGTCACCAGTTGCGCCATTGTCGGAAGTTTTATCGGCGCACAACTCTCAGGAAAAATCAGCACCCGCAATTTAAAACGCGGCTTTGGTGTGTTTGTGTTTTTGTTAGGTTGCTTTTTATTGTACAAAGAAATCAATCCAAAAATGGTTGCGCAGATAGTGGAATTGTTTAAACAAGGACGCGAATTTATTCTGGGCGCATTGAGTTTTCTATTATTGCTGTGTTTGTATCGGCTTTGGTCGTGGCTGCATTCAAGCAATAACATGCCGACCGAGGAACCCCCTTCAACTTTTTCGCAATGCAAAACGCCGTTTAAAGATACACTGAAATAATCTTGCCTGAAAAATGGCGGCACAAACGTTTCAAAAATAGAATTTATGTACCTGAATTTTGGCGTTTTCTGATTTTAGATTTTACAAAAATTTTCAAAACGACTGGTCGTCTTAAAAATTTTGTTTACAGTTGGAGTAAATAATTTTTCAAATCACCGTAGAGACGCAAGATTTTTCGGGACTTGACAACTAAAAATGAGTTGCTCTTGCTAGTTGAATCCGCTGATTTTCCAATCCAGAAAGTTCTGATTCAGAAAATAACAGCTTGAGTATTTTGAATAGCTTTAATAACTGGTTATAAAACAACCGTTGCATAACGAATTTCAGCCCCAGCCACAAACTTTCCATCAACGTAAGCCTCGCAAGCATAAATCCAAATGTTATGTTTCTTTTTTAAAAACAACACTTTAATAATCAACTGATCGCCCGGAACAACCATTTGTTTAAACTTGGCTTTATCAATCCCAACCAAATAACACATCATGTCTTTCGGCTTGCCACCTGCGGTTTCAAAACCCAGCACGCCAGAGGCTTGTGCCATTGCTTCTAAAATCAACACCCCCGGCATCACCGGCTTGTTTGGAAACTGCCCTTGAAAAAATGGCTCGTTATAACTCACATTTTTTATGGCAGATAAACTAACGCCCGCTTCATACGCAATCACCCTATCAATTAATAAAAACGGATAACGCTGCGGCAATAATGCTTGTATTTTGAGAATATCTAATTTTGTATCCATCATTTAATGTTCCTTTTACAAAGAAGTCACTATCAAATACCGTTATTTTGTAAGTGGTTAGACATAAATTTTAAGGTATTGGTGTGTTTTGCAGGTGTTCAAAATGTGCATTGTTCGGATAAATTCGCACCTACCTATCCTTTAAAACTTTTGTTTAAACACTTATTAAACAGCGCGTACAGTGTCAATCGCCCAAAGATTTAAGAAAGCCCATCGTCTACATCAAACGCAGGCAAACACAATCTTTGCCCGCTGAGAAGTTTTTAAAGTTTCATTTTACGCAAAACAGATGACTTATTGATGAAAATTATCTGCAATCGAAAGAAAAAAGATATAAAACCAACGAATCACCCGCCGCTATAAAGCTTTTCAAACTGCTGAATTTTACAAAACGACCGGTCGTCTTGAAAAATTTTCGTCATTTATCTGAACGTAACTTTATTAGATTGAGCAGTGTTTTCTAAATTCGTGAATCCCTAAAAGCAAAACAGGTCTCCAAAGCCTTAAACCTTGGAAACCTGTATCGTTTTAACGCAAGTTAATCAGCAGCTTATGCTTGTTTATTCAGCTGCTTTGACTTGTTTCTTGCCTTGAGGCGGCACTTTAAAAAAGACACGATCGACAGTACGTTTTACACCATCTTTCTCACGTTCAATGGTTTTCAACACAAACACGCCTAAACCAGGAACAGCAACGCGACCAGCACTTGCGGTGCTGACTTCTTCTTGAATCTGTTTTAATGCCGCATTGATAATTTGAGCGACTTTTTTATCGGGCATTTTTCCTAATAATTTAGGGGATTGTTCTCTAATTGCTTTTACAATTTCTGCTGTTTTCATAATATTTCTCCAATGTAGTGCTAAAAAATAACGTTTCTTTAATCAAGTAAACGATTTTTAATCAATGTTTTACGCAACGCTTGCCAGCTAGAAATAATCTCACTTGCCGTAGCATGAGCCACTTGTGAATCTCCTTCACGCTCAAACCACTTGGTCGCTTTTTGCAATGTCTCCGTTAAGGTTAACGCTGCTAATTCTTCTTGCAACGCTTCTTTACGGTGTTGAGTGTGCCGCCAATATTCAAACCCTTCAATTTCTTCAGTTGTTAAAAGACTGCGTAACTCGTCAGTCAATTCAGGCTTTGCTAACGGCACAGTGCCAATAATCGCAGTTTCACCACGCTTTTTATTGCCATTGTAAGTTGTTCGAATCAGTTGAATAACATTTTTACGAACACGAAAGTGCATAGTTAAATGCTCCTTATTTATTTAATTTTAGGGCATTATACTGCCCAAGAATAATAATGCAAGCGATTATTTTAATAAATTTTAAATTTAGCTAAAAATCAATTTTTTTAGTTAGTTGATGGCAATCAGTGAAAGGCAAAACACTTTCAATCAAGATGGGATGAAAACTACACATATCAGTTACTTTTTTGTATTACTTAACAAAGAAAAACCTATCTAATTGAATTAAAATGACTTTATTTTATAGACAATGCTATAAAAATGAGAAAAATCATCAAAATTACTGTGTGTGTTTAGAAAAAGATACAGATAGCGGGCTTAAAAAGCAAAGTCGCTTTTATATTTGAAGAGGAAAAAGAGAGAAAAAAAATAGACTTTGCTTGCCGGATACATCCTTGTAATCCATAAAAAGCTAACTTAAATAGTGAAAATACACCAACTATACTGCCCGAAATTTATGCAGTGATTTATATTTTTGGTTTGATGCTGGCGGAAGTTTTTGTTAAAAATAGAGCATCGTTAGCAGGAATCACAACTTGATGCTTAATCATTTCTCCTGAATTGATTTCAGGTACTTGTTTTCCTTTCAGACGTTTATATTTATCTTCAGGCAGCTCAACAGTCCAAGGATTGCCTGTCATATTAAGCAGCACTAATCCGTTTTCAAATTCACGCATCCACCGCTCGCCGCCGCCATCATACATTTTGATATTGCGAATTTGTGTTGTTCCGATTTGTTCAGAAACGCCAAAAACCGGAGTTACTGAGTGTGTGGCATCGGCAACAAAACTAATGCGAAAACTTCGCCACTGCGAATCAACCAAGACTGAAAGTGGTTGGGCATTTTTTTCGGTGCTGACCGCTCCATTGATAGTCAGCATACGCGGTACACGCTCAAAAGATTGTCCTGCGTACTGCCAAACATCATCACCTTTGGCTTCAAATTCTATGGTGTATTCATGCCCCGGCACTACTTCGATTTGTTCCGCATTTTTAGGCGCAAGGCTTACGCCATTTTGTAGCGTTGCCGGAAAAACGCTAGCTGGTATTGTTTCTACAGTTGCTGAAAATTCATTTTTTGCGTCACTGTGCTTTGCGGTAAATTCTTTAGCAACTGACCATTGCCAGTTTGCTTTTGCCAACTTGTCTGTTTTACTTAAGCCAGTTAAATTTTGCACAGCATCTGCAACGGGTTTTCCTAACCAATGCCAGTTATTTAAATCACCACCGTGATATTCGTCCCAATTAAAAACGCCTTTTTTTTCTTTTTTCTTATTGTTTAAAGAGGGATTTTCGGGATCAAAATCAATGCTACTTAGACCAGCAAATGGATGAGGCATTCCCAATAAACAGGCAGCTGCAAAACCAACACGAAAACGAAAATCAGTTGGGCTGCCATTAGGCAAATAATCTTGACTAAATATTGTGGTAGCTGTTTTCGTGAAAGGGTAACTGATTTGCGGTTGGGCTTCGGCGTTTTTTACCCACATCTGCAAATGTAAAAAGGATTGAGAGAAACGATCAAAGTCATTAGCTGAAGGAAAAGATTCTAATTGTACGCCATTTAGATATTTCCAACCTCGTACACCTGAAATAGCATTATTGCTATCTGCCTGAATGATTTTATTTGAACCTAATAATCGGCGTAATTCGCGAAAAAATACTTGCCCACCAAGACCAAAACTATTCACACCATCAATATATCCATAATCAGGAATGAGGTCATTATTGATGTCCATGCTATTGTTGACAGGATTACCAAATATCCAACGTGCCACATCAAATTCAACACCATCGGCTTTAGCATTTGTAACACGTTGAGCTATTTGTCTTGCAAACCATTCTGCTGCGGTTAAATTATCAGCTCCACCTCGTGGACTGTGCAAACTAAAATTAAGCTGCCATTGTCCTGACCAAAACATCATGTGCGAGGCAACAACTGCTTTTCCGGCTTTAAACGACAACGGTTTGCTTCCCCATTGTCCACGTTTAACAACAAATCCCTTTTGATTCATCGATTCAATGACAACATGTTCTGCTTGCGACCAATCGGGCTTACCAGACTCGTCAATGGCATAAATAACCACAGAAAAAGGTATCTTACGGGTAGTTTTTTCTATTTGAGCATTATTTTTTGCGATCTGATTTTTATTAGCTACAGAAATAAACATATCGGTAGATGATATATCTTCAGTAAGTAATGTACCTGTTTTATAAAGCAAATGCCCAGGCCAGACTTTAGGGAATAGCGGTGAGTTAACTCCCCCATAAGCAGCTTGCAGTGTAATAATTTTCTCAGGCCAACGAGCATGAAGCAAAGCAACAACTTCATCTGGACGTGGCCCATGAATGAGTGAGTAGGGAGCTTGTTCTTCAAATACTTTCTTACCGGCAGGACTGCCAAACTTAGCACCATTAAAAGCATGAAAAGTCATGCTAATCGGAAATGTGTCTGGAAGCTTAAGTGCCGCCTCTTTATTTGCACTGCATAAAGAGGCACTAAAAAGTGCAATACAGCCAAAAACAGCAGCTGCTAAATACTTATGACGTTTATTTTGATGAATAGATTTCATGCTAAAGTTTCTCGGTTGCAAGATTTAATTTTTCACCTTGAGCTTTTGTATTTTCATCATTTATCCCTAATCTTGATTGCAGGTTTTTCACTGTAACTTGTAACTTTTCATTACGGGCGTTCAATCTACTGATTGTACGCCCTAAGCTTTCTGCAATAACTCTAAGTTGCTCTGTATTCAAAACTAATGGTGAGTTTATGTTTTTTGATTCGGGTAACACAGTACAGCGATAACCTTGATCGGCTGGAATCAGGGTATTTACTCTATCAATAACAGGTTTTAATCGATTTAAAAGAGTCGATTGAACTTCAACAGAAGGAATAATAGTATCGGCTTTAATAGTCGGCAATTGATTGCAAAGCTGATCAGAAACTATCGCAGATCTGGTCATAACAGCATTTAAATGACGTTGAAATTCAAGTTCAGCAAATGTTAAAGAGCGATTAATATTGCTCGCTTCAGGAGGGGATAATGAGTTTTCTGAAATTCCAAGCCATTGTTCTACAATATTGGTAAGTTTATCTTTTACAATAGAATAATTAAATACATGAAGGGATACATTTTTAATTTTAGAAAACGTCATTAAAAAGTTTTCTATTCTAAGAGGAGTATCATAGCTTTCAAAATACTCTTCTATAGAAAAAGTTGCGCCCCCTCGTTTAATTTCTTGTTGATAAAATGAACTAGCATGTTCAATAGGATCACGAATAAAAAGCAAAATACTAATTTCTTTAATATTAAATTTTTGTTGTAATTCGGTGATAGTATTTAAATGTTTGCCATTAATTAAATTAATATATAAGTTTTCGCCACTGAATAATAAAGAAGTACAATCATCATTTACTTCCCACGATTCGGTTTTATTTTCTAAAATTAATCTGCCATTACCTGATGAAATAAAACCATTGGCGGCATTTTCCATGGTTTTAAAAAATGGATATTGAATCTCTTGATTCTCAAGTAGTGTTCTATTTTTTGCTAAACAAGATTGAATAAAACTAGATCCTGTTTTATGTTGTCCTACATGAATAAAAAGTTTTTTTGCACTTTTACTATTTGATTGTTTAAGCGAAATTTTTTTTATTTTTTGATGATTTTTTTGAGTTTCTTCATCTAATTCTTGTAGTTTCAACTCTAAATCCGAATCTTGATAAATTTCCGCTTTAACTAATCCTTGTTGATGCAAAACTTGCCATACTTTTTCTAAATTTTGTAAAACATTACCGCTAATGCTTTTTTGTTTGCCTTTTTTTATAAAGAAATCATAATACTCCGCCTCAATTCCTTTTGCTTGCACACAAGTCGCATAATTTTGGCTAATATTTTTAATGCGTGAAAAGTGCAATAGTTTAGATTCTTTGCTTTCTGCAAGTATTAGCGTATGAAACGCAGAACCGGTAAAACCTGCAATAACATTTTCACCTTCAAACAGCTGAATTTGTTCTCCAACGGGTAGCCGTTCGGGATGAATAATTTCAAAACCTTCTTGTTGCAGAGCCGCTTCAAAATCCTGTTCTCCGGCAATTCTAGCTTCTTTTAAACCTGAACGACTTAACCAAATTTTTCGCCAGTTGCTTGTAGTTGCTTTGGGTTTGAGTCTCTGTCCTATTTTAGTCAGTGCTTGCGCTTGTTGAGGATGGCAATAATCAGCAATCACATAACCGGCATCCGGGATAATCAGTTCATCAAAATAGGTGAGTTCGGTAATCAAATGAACGCGGTCTGGATTTATTACAGCGGCGCGTAGTAATTCCTGTTGCCACGACTTAAGATCGGCAAATGAATAGCCCGGCTCTACCATTGAAAACAAATGGAAATACACATCTTCTTCGGGGTAGTTATTTAAAGCCCATGCTCTAGCAAGTGTTTCTAATAAAAAATGCCCATAATGATGAACAATTCTCCCTCCATAAACGGCTTTTTTGACACGCACTTTTGCCGTTTTTACATCGGGATGATAATTTTTTTCTGCAATTTGTATTTGTTCTTCTTTAAATTGCACCTGTCCATAACGTCGTTTGAGCAATGATTTTAAATGCGGTTGACCTTGGCTATCATAAATACTACCAACAGGTCCTAACTTATTTATAAATTTTATAGGAGTTACTAAAGCATGTTGCAGTATTTCAGTTTCAAGTTCTGTTTCTAACATCGTCTCTATCCTTAAATTATATTGCGTAACGTTTTTTCCACGCATCAGGCAAGCTAATAAAATCACTATGAATTTGCGCCAGCATAGGAGCATAAACTTCGCGCATTTGAGTGATAAACTCATTTGGCATTTTCATAGAGGGTGATTTATGAATAACCTTATCAAGTATTGTGTTTTCAGCTAAAGGTTTAGTCATTTCTATATGCTGATAAACACTTTCAATCACTAATTCTGGATTAGCAATAATATCATCATAAAAAACAACCTTAACTTTATCCATCAGTCCTGCTGCTTTTATCGCCTGAAAGGTAGCTAAATAATTTGATCTATTTGCAATATTAGGTGTTTTTGCCCGTCCAATTAAAGTTTCAACCGACGCATTTGCCATCCTATTTAATTTTTCAGTCGCATCTGATTTATTTTTTAATTCTTGAATCATGCCAGACCAACTGCGTTCAACGGGATCTCTTAAAATAAAAACCAGTTTTAAGTTATCCGTAACGGCTTTCATATTTTCAAAACCTGCTTGCCCAATCACCGCATATTCTGGTGATATATCAATAGCACACTGTTTTTTAGGGCCTATTGCCATATAATCGCAATACCACTCGTCATTTAATGGCTTTAGACAAAAACCAATTCGTTTGAGCTGTATTTTATTTTTAGTGGGAATTAAGCTGTTGTGTGTTTGATTGTCTTGTAGGTAATTAATTAAGGATTCTCGAAACTCTGCTTTTTTAGTGAGCTTAATAAACCAAGTGGCTCGCCATTGGTTAATGAGTGGTGAATTGATATGTTTGTAGTTAAAGTATTGCACTTCTTTACAAAATAAAGGTGTTTTGAACCTAGTATCTTTTTCTAATACTTCATGCAGCCAAGTTGTTCCTGCTTTTTGTGCACCCACACAGATTAATAGCTTCTTAATTTTTTTCACATTCTTTCCAAAAATATTTTTATCAGTATTAACGATATTTTAAAGGCTCATTTTTATATAAAAACAGCTTTTTAAGATTTAAGTGTGCAGAATTATCATTAACAAACTATTTTATGAGCGGGAAACCAAAAAAATTCTCAAGAAATTGTTGATTTTGCTGATAGCGAGCTGCTATTTTTTCAACAACATCTTCACTAACGGAAAAATCACTACCTAAGTTATTAACTATTTTCTCTGCGGCTAATTTAAACCGTTCACTATTCACTTGAATGTTTAACGCATTGGCAAGCTTTTCAGCGGTTTGAGTAGGCTCTGTGACCATTTGATCATAACTGATGGCAATAAAATGAGGAAAGTGGCGCGAATAACGCTCAATAGCCGACTGGTAATCATTGTATTTATCTTGCGCAAGCATCCAGCTATTATTATCTGTCATCATCCGTTCTATCCATATTCCGGCTGTTTCGTTATTGAGTCTTAAGTTATTGTAACTATTCATTAATTTAACCGCCGACAAAAGCCGTTTTACAGGATTGCGGCAAATCAAAATAATCGCAGCGTTTTCTCCAATCACCTGTTTCATTTTTATAATGGCAGCATCATCTAGCAGCATATACTCAGGCGTAACTTCACCCAGCAATTTGTTATTCATTAAACAAGGACGAAATAAATCTAAATAGTGAATTTTTTCAATAGGGTGCATTCCTAATGTTTTATTCGCACGCAAATAGCATTTATATCTTTTTGCATGTAAAAAGCTTAAGTCTTTGGCTGTCACAATTTTTTCAACTTCGCGAGCCATTTGCCGTAACGAATAGTCTTTTAATCCTTCTTTTGCGCGAAAACCATACAACGTATCAAAATAATGCAGTTCTTTGACTGGGTGCATGAAAATATGGGTAGATTCTTCAAGCAAGTGATGGAATAAGGTTGAGCCTGCTCGTTGCGAGCCAATTCCAATGACAAATCGATGTTTCATTTATCCTCTCAAACAATTAATAGTTTTCATGGTTTTAAGTCGGCAGTACAGACTTCCAACTTTCAGGTAAGTATTTCAAAAGTTTTGATCTACGCGACATTTGTGGTGGCATGTCGTATTCGGGGGTTTGGTAACGCTTTGATAGTTTTGCCAAGAGTTCTTGTGAGGGCTGAAAATCAAATTGCACTTCATTAATTTTTTTGCCTGATAGATTGTTGACTATTGTCGCGTCAAGCTTTACTTCTAAAAACTCTTCTAAATCACTCACAACTTCAGAATAGTTCGTCTGTAATGTGTCGGTGAAAACAACAAACACGGGAATTCCCGCTTGCTCATAGCGTGTGATTGCTTGAACGTATTGATTAAATTGATCTTGTTGGTTTATCCAACCATCTGTTCCTGAATCTAACATGTCAATCGCCCGCTGTGAAAGTGCTTCATTCCCGTCATTAGCAAAAGATTCGTGCGCGGCAAGAAATCGAAATGCAGAAATAAACCGTTTCACAGGGTCTCGCACCGCCAAAACCGCTTTACAGTTTGGGATGGTGTTTTTTATTTCCAATAACGCATCCGTTGGCAAAAGCATGTATTCAGGCGTTGATTCACACAAGTAAGCAATATCATTTCTGCGCGTTAAAGCGGCACGAAAATGATAAGCATAATCGTGATTTTTACAGCTTGGATCATTGCTGAATTTAGAATCACTGACGATTTGATCGGTGAGTAGTTCCAATGCGCTCTGTCCGGGATAAGGAAGCAGAGATTCAATGTTAATTGCCAGCCGATATTTAGATAAAGACTCTAAGACATGCAAACTACGCATCTCGTATTTAGTGTCAAAATAATGCAATTCTTTTAAGGGGTGAACATAGGCATTGGGAATTGCATTCAATAAGTGAGATACAAAAGTAGATCCTGCTCTTTGTGAGCCAATGCCAAACACAAAAGGCAAGGAGATTTTTTCCATAATTAATTATTATTTTCCAAAACTGATTGATACATTGTGACAAGTTGTTGCAAATGACTGTCCATCGTTTCACCTGTGAATGTATCAGAATCAGCTGAAAGATTTTCATTGTTATTGCGCTGTTCTAATTGTGCAGGTAAGTTTTGCAATGCCGTCAACAACCCTAAGTGGTCTTCTACATTCACAATATTACCATTTACACCTTCGATAATACAGTCACCTATTGCACCACGATCTGAGGCAATGACCCACAAATTAGCTTGCAATGCTTCGCGTGTTACTAAACCATAGCTTTCTGGCCAAATAGAAGGCGCGAGCAGCACATCAAACTGCGCATACAGTTTTGCCACTTCAGATTGTTTCTCTTTTGCGCGAAATTCAACATCGGTATCACCCCATTTGCTGTAGTGCACTTCACCTGAGTGTAAACTGTGGTTAATCACAATCAATAGCAAATTAGGGAAATGCCCTTCTTGCAGAGCTTTTTTCAATAAGTCATAACCTTTGTGTGTGCTCATGCCACCAATAAAACCCAATACAATTTTATCGGTTTGTTGATGACGTGGCTCAAGATTGGTAAACGGCTCAACATAGTTTTCATGCACTTGTACGTTATGAACGCCTGCTTCTTGATAAAGCTGAGCAAATTTTTTTGATACAGCGACAACTGCATTCGCTTTAGATAACACCCTTTGCAGTCTGCGATGACGTTTTACAATCCAATCCACACCTGTTTCATTCTCAGAAATGCCGCTAAGGGGTTCAGTATGATCAACTAACTGCCCTTCTGGATTGACCAAAAACTGATAAATTGACAACCACCACGCATCATGCAGCGTAATAATATAGGGGATTTTTGAAGTGATTGCTGCATCGACTAATGAAGCAGTTAATACTTGAATAGAATGAATATGGATAATATCAAAACGATATTCTTTGAAAAATTGCACACAAAAATCATAAACATGCACATCATCATGATCGACCCAATTTCTGGGTGGAATATTTAAGCGCGTCACCAATACATTATCAAACCAGTATTGCTCCATATAATAAGGTTTGCTTGTGTCTGGATCTGCCTCGCTGGTGAGCACAAATACTTCATATTCATCAGGATAACGCTCAATTAAGCCTCGCACTTGGTTTTCAAATACGCGCGTTGCCCCGCCCACAGATTGCGGATAAAAGAACACATTCACCAAAAGAACGCGCTTTTTAGTCTTTTTCAGCGACAAAGGACTTAAAAATGGAGAAACAGTTTCTTTTAAAACACTTTCGCCTACTTGGGGTGAAAACTTTTCAAACGCGAGTTTTTTTGCAGCTAAACCTACTGATTTGCGTAAATCGGCATCTTGCAGAAGAGAAAGCAATTGTTTTTCCCAATCTTCCTGAGTGCTTGCAAACAATACGTTTTCGCCATCAGTCAACACATCGCGATATGCTTGGGTTGGCGTTACAACGGATGGAATTCCAAAAGCTGCGGCTTCTAGCCATTTGATTTCACTTTTTGTATCAGTTAATCGAGATTGTTCCAGTATAGCAATATTAATATCAGCCGTTTTTACTAGATTGATATATCCCATAAAGTCTGAAGTAGGTGCTAACACAGAAATGCGTTGGCTAATTTTTTTAGCAACCCCATCAAAAAGATTATCAAAATAACCAATCAATACTAATTGCACTTTGCTATTTTGTGCCATCACCTCCAACATAGCAGGGAAAAATACGTCATAAAAGCTTTGTTTATGTGCCTTGGTCGCACTGCCATAAATCACTGTGACGGGTGCTTGAGGTGTTTTTAATGCAGCTGGTTTGTAAATTTGCGCTGCTGCATACAGTTCATAAGATAAAACATTGGGGTGAATTTTTATTGGAACAGACTCTTTAATTTGTTTGCGAATTTCCATTGCTAACGATTGTGTAGAAGCTACACATACATCTGCAAGTTTTAACGCATTCAAAAAGAATGGATTATCCATCGTTAAATGCAGATGCGTTCTTTCGTCAATCGTTCCGGCATAGGTTTCCAACTCAGCAGGAAATGCACTAGCATCAAAAATCAAATCATCAATATCATAAACAATCGTAATTCCTAAACCTTTGGCATAACACATTAATTTAATTTCATTAATGGTGGCAGGAATGCGGCAAACATAAAGCACCGCAACGTTCATTAACATACGTTGCCAATTGCGTTGATTGAGTTCGGTTAAATCAAGATAATCAATGGATAAATTGAGTTGTTCTGCTTGCTCAAGTTTTTGCTGCACCCGATAGTAATAGCATTGAAACAATCCACGCGAACCAACAAACACAACCTTATTTGCCAAACTATTTTGACGTGTGACTGGATTATTTTCAGAGTAAGTCAAACTATGAAATTTGCCTGCATAAATCCGACTGATAATCCGAATTAATATTTGTAAGTCCGTATCACGTTCGTTTAAAGCTTCCGTGACAAAATCCGCTTCTGCCAATTGCCATGAAAGGTCGTGCGAATTGAAAAAATATTTGCTTAAGGCTTGTTCAAACTCTCGCAAACTTTTACTTTGATAAGGATTCAGCAAAAAAGCGCGATAAAAATAATCTTCTATGGTGGAAAGATTATCTTTAAAAAGTAAACGATGATTATTGGAAAGCACGCCTAAAATAACCGCCGCTTCATGGTATGCCCACCAATAATCAGTGTTTTGCTTAATCGCATTTAAACAATGGGTTAAAGCAGTTAAGCTGTCACCCAACTCACGTCGCAAGTGAGCTAGTAGTTGTTGTGATTCTATCGTGATTAAAAGCTCAGGAGCTGACGACTGTAATAAAGTCAGAAAGTTTAAGGCTAAATGCGGATTCGAATGAAGTTTATGTTGCCAAAACGACATCACTAAAGCAACTTTTCCTAGTAAATGATTATTTTGATCTGATTTAGCCGCTAACTGCGCTATTTTGGTTTGTAACAGCGTGTAAAAGCCAAGGGTTGCCGCATCGACATAACTCGAAAAATACACACTTTGTTGTTTTGCAGCAGAATCGTTAGCACGCTCATAAAAAGCAGTATCTAGCAAGGTTATTGCTTGTTCACTGAGCAAATCACTTTCCGTTAACACAATCACGCGAAACAACGTGCATTCCAATTGACAAAAAGGTAATACTTCAGGATTAGTCACTTGCGCTAAAAAGTGCAATAACTGCTCATAGCATTCCAATTGATAGAGTTGATAAGCAGTACGCACTACTGCAAAACCTGCATGTTTACACAAAGCTAAAAACTCATCTGCCTTTTCTTGTTCTGTTTTTTCAGGCAAATTATCAGAGCCATCTTCTTCGGCTAATTCGTCCTCTTCACTTTGTTGAAGAAGCTCGGTTGCTGAAGTTGCTCTGGCATCATCTAACAGCTGATCTGCTTCATTGCAAGAACGCACTAAAGCAATCACTGAGGCAACTTGCGACATCACTGGAATGGAATGAGTTAAACAAGCAGAAAGCAGCGCGTTTACATTATCTTTGCTCAGTTTTTTGCCTGATTCTTTTAAAGGCTTTTGATTAAGCTCATCAAACGCTACATCAATTTTTGCCCCAGGCTTTAAGAGGGTTTGATTATTTTTATTCAGTTTAAGAACAATCGAAAAACCAGCCCTACCATCTTCTTTAATCTTAGCTCCGGCTAAATCGGCTCTAAAAGCATCAGCAATTCCGCTGCTGACTAAAACGTTATCAATAAACACATAAACTTTTACAAACTCTGCCAGATTATCTTTATCAACCGCCCAGCCCTCAATAGTGCCTTGCTCTGACACTCTATCAAAATTTCCGATTACTTTATTGGTAAACAAATCACCTAAAGGTTTTCCAGAACCTTTTAACTGCTGCTTATTTTCTTTATCAAAAGCAATATCAACTTTTGCATTGGGTTTTAGCATGGCTTGATTTTCTTTATTCACTTCTAACGCAACAGAAAAAGCTGCTTTGCCATTTTCTTTAACTTTTGCATTGATTAAATCACCACGATATAGCTCTGCAACTGCACTGGTCGTTAATACGCCATCAATAAAAACATACACAGTCACAAAATCGTCAGGATTTTCTTTATCAACAGCCCAGCCTTCAAAAGTGCCTGTTTCAGAAATCCGGTCAAAACAGCCTACTTTTTTGCTTGAGTCTGATGTTTGAGTAAGCTCTTTAACAAAAAATTTGCGCGATTTAGAGTAAATGTTTTTCATGGTTTATGGATGTGTTGTTTGCGGTGCTTTGAGAATAAAGTGCAGACTCTGCCATATTTAGACAAAGTTTTTAATGGGATTAGTCTATCACATGCGCTTGAAAACTCGTAGTTGACCATCACGATGAAATCAGGATTTGCAGGGTTTATCTAAGTTTTTAACATACCGAATGTAAAGGATTGAACAGACAAAACACGAATCGCATTTACGAAAGTCGTTTAGAGATAAGTTTCAGCATCTTGAAAAAATTAACAGCCGCAAGATTTTCGTTACGCTTTATTAATTGATGTTACGCAAAGGCAACCACAGCGGATTATTTTTAGATTTCTTATCTCAATACTAAGTTATTTTCATCAACCATTAATCTCTATTGCGTCATCATCCATAACAATTACAAAAAACTAATGCGGCATAATTTTTCACAGTTTTAAAAAATAACGCTAAATTCAAGGCAAAAAAAACCTCCCAATACCGATTAAGATAGAAGGAGGTTAAGGATTCAAGCAAAGGTATGAGGAGAGTTTGCTTGTTACAACACACTAAGGGGTAATCAAGATATGGGCAGCTTATTCGTTTAACCGACCTCGGATAACGATGTTGCTATAAATAGCGGCAGCACCAAACAATACTGTGGAAATAATGAATTGACCGGAGATAAAACTCCAAATTCCGGTAATAAACATCACCCCGATAAAGATGTCTTTGTTAAATTGGCTCATGATATTAAATCCTATATAAGTAAATTTGAAACTTGTTCGTGCAGGTGATAAAAAATCATTATGCTTTGACTCGCTGCCTACTATACAGTTTTGGAAATAGTTTACAATATTGGATTTATTAAACACATTGTTTCGATTTAAGAAACAGTATAAAAGTCAAGTTATTTTTGCACATTCAGATAAGAAAAGGCTATCAAGTGGATAAACTAACCAGTATGAATGTTTTTGTGCGAGTGGCAAAATTAGAGAGTTTTTCTCACGCGGCCAAAGACTTAGGAATGTCAAAAGCAATGGTAACAAAGCATGTTATGGAGCTTGAAAATAAATTAGGCACGCGGCTTTTTAACCGCACTACCCGCAACTTAAGCCTAACGGAAGTCGGCTCTTCTTATTTAGCGCGTTGTCAACAAGTGTTATCCGATGTTGATGAAATGGAAGAGGCGATTACGCATTTACAATCAGAGCCGCGCGGGGTTTTAAAAATCAGTGCGCCGCCTGTGATTGGCGTAACGCATATTGCGCCAGCCTTAGCTGCGTTTTTAAAACTCTATCCTGAGTTGTCAGTTGATTTAACCTTAAAAAGCGGGCAAATTGATTTAATTGATGAGGGTTTAGATATTGCGATTTATCTAGGCATTATCGAAGACACTAGCTTAATTGCCCGAAAATTAGGCAGTTCGCCATCTGTGGTGTGTGGAGCTCCTAGTTATTTTGCAAAACATGGCATTCCTCAACACCCTGAAGAGCTAGTTCATCACAATTGTTTGGTGAATTGGGCGGTGTCGCCGCGTGATATGTGGCATTTTAAAAGTGCCGATGGCGAGCAAAAAGTGATTAAAGTGGCAGGGCAAATGCAGGCAAATGCGGCTGATCCGATTAAAGCGGCGGCGGTGAATGGCTTGGGATTAATCATGTTGCCTGAATATATTGTCGGCAAACATATTACGCAAGGCACTTTGCAAGTGGTGTTAGCGGATTACACCAATCCGCTTTTAGAAATACATGCGGTTTATCCCCATCGCAAATATTTATCGGCAAAAGTCAGTGTCTTTTTAGATTTTTTGCAAAACTGGTTGCAACACAAAGCAGGGGGAGCTAAGACCTGACAGGTTTCAAAAACCTGTCAGGTCGGTTGCTTAACTGAGTTTTTCTTTCAATAATTTATTCACTTCGGCAGGATTGCCTTTGCCTTGCATGGCTTTCATCACTTGCCCGACAAAAAATCCAAACACTTTTTCATTGCCGCCGCGATATTGCTCCACTTGTTTTTGATTCGCGGCAATAATTTCATCAATAATTGCTGCAATCGCGCCCGTGTCGGTGATTTGCCGCAAACCTTGTGCATCAATCACTTCATCCGTTGTTTGCTTAGATTCCCACAGTGTTTCAAAAATTTGCTTCGCGATTTTGCCTGAAATGGTGTTATCGGCAATCCGTTTTAATAATCCCGCTAAGCGCACCGCTTCAATCGGTGATTGGGTAATGTCCAAACTGGCTTTATTCAACGCGCCTAATAAATCACCGACGATCCAATTGGCGCAAAGTTTTGCTTCACACGCCGATTCTTGCACCACATTTTCGTAATAATCTGCTAATTGCAGTGAGGACGTTAAAATCACCGCTGTGTCATTATCCAGTTGATATTGTTCAATAAATCTGATTTTTTTCGCATTCGGTAACTCTGGCAAGTTTGCTTTAATTTGCGCTTTTAAAGTTTCATCAATCAAAACCGGCAACAAATCAGGGTCTGGAAAATAACGGTAATCATTAGCTTCTTCTTTGCTGCGCATGGATTTTGTTTCGCCCGTATTCGGATTAAACAATACGGTCGCTTGCTGAATTTTTATGCCTTGTTCAATTTGGTCAATTTGCCAATCAACTTCAAAATCAATCGCTTGCTGCATAAAGCGAAATGAATTCAGGTTTTTAATTTCGCGGCGTGTGCCAAATTCCGCTTGACCTTTTGGGCGCACCGACACATTCACATCGCAGCGAAA
>ERZ1034363.33-NODE-33-length-91279-cov-6.961481_pt1 | contig 91279 bp, 83 predicted proteins | sample MGYA00520616_ERZ1034363 | MGnify/ENA primary metagenome ERZ1034363 (study PRJEB33736, sample SAMEA104284506) | Azolla filiculoides | biome: Urban; feature: Water surface; material: Ditch water | place: Netherlands | collected 2015-10-28 | depth 0-0.1 m ...
AAGACTCAGATACAGGTTCGATTCCTGTTGTTGGGACCAAGCCGCTTGTCTCCTGTCCCCCCTTTAAACGAGCTTATTGCACTGCCGCCAGATGCCGAAAGCCTCGGCGTCCTTGACCAGTTGCTCTCTGAAGTCCGGGTGGGCGATGTTGATCAGCGCCTCGGCCCGTTGCCAGGTGGACTTGGCCTTCATTTGCGCCACGCCATATTCGGTCACCACATAGTGCACCACCGAGCGCGGGCAGGTCACGATGGTGCCGGCTGACAGCGTGGGCACGATGCGCGAGCCAATGCTGCCGTCCTTCTTTTTGTAGGTCGAGTTAATACAAATCAGACCCTTGCCGCCCTCGGACTTGTAGGCACCCATGATGAAGTCCAACTGACCGCCGGTGCCCGAAATCTGGCGCGGACCGGCCGATTCGCTGGCCACTTGCGTGAACAGGTCGATCTCGATGGCGTTGTTGATGGCCACCACCTTGGGGTTGCGCCCGATGGTGGCGGGATCGTTGGTGTACGACGCCGGGAAGATAGCCGCCACCGGGTTGTTGTCCAGAAAGTCATAGAGCTTCTGGGTGCCCATGGCAAAGGTGTAGACCATTTTTTCGCGGTCAATCGCCTTGCGCTTGCCGGTGATGCGCCCGGCCTCGTACATGTCCACATACGAGTCGGCCAGCATTTCGGTGTGCACCCCTAAGTCCTTCAAATCGCTTTGCGCAATCATGGCGCCCACGATGTTGGGCAGTGCGCCAATGCCGAGTTGGATGGTGGAGCCGTCTTCCAGCAGGGCCATGACGTGCGCGGCAATGGCGTGGTCGGCATCGCTGCCGACGGCCTCGGGCAATTGCAGCAGCGGCGTGTTGGGCCCTTCGACCACGGCCGCCACCTTGGAGATGTGGATGGTTTCGTCCAGCCCGCCCAGGCAGCGCGGGGTCTGGGTGTTGACCTCGACCACCACCTGTTTGGCCTTGCGGCAGTAGGACGGGGTCATGGAACAACTGGTGGAGAAATTGAAGAAACCGTTGGCGTCCATTGGCGTGACCTGCACCACGGCCACATCCGGATTTTCGTACAGATCGATGTTTTGCGGGCCCTGGTGGTAACACAGCGGGATATAGCCCGCCAGACCCTTCTCGCCGTATTTGCGACCCAGACCGGAGAAGTGCCAGTCGGTCCACAAAAAGGCCTCGCCTTTCGGGTCGGCCTCGACGCACTTCAGTGGTCGGGCGCGGGTGGTGGTGACCAGTATGACGTCGCGCAATTCGTGGGCGCGCAGCGCCAGGGCGGCGTCCACCGCTTCGACGGTTTGTGCAAACTCGCCCATAAAGACTTTGTTGCCCGACTGAATCAGGGCGGCGGCTTGCTCAGCGGTGCGGAGCTTTTCTTGGTATTGGGCCTGTACGCGGCTTGTCATGGTGTCAACTCTCATTAAAAGGGGGGATTTGCCGGAAGCGGGACGTGTTGCAGGGAGGTGCAAACGAAAGGGTATGCGGGTGACGGGGTGCTTTGCCTGAGTATTCTGCGCCTGCGCTTCTGGCTCGGTGTGAAAAATTCCACAAAGTTTGAGGGAGGTCATAGAAGCAGGTCTGCCAAGCCTGTGGCGTACGGCGGTAGCCCAGCAAACGAGCGGATGGGGGTGTCTTTAAGCTAACTTAAGAATTTGGTAATGTTGGCTAGGCATCATTGATCCTGAGCTGTAACTGGCTCCCGCGCACTCCCCTGACGCGGCCATCGATTGATGGTTCCAACCCAGCACTTACCTGCTGGGTTTTCTTTTTTCTACTTGCTCAAATGCCGCATCGCATCTTCCAGACCCTTCAGGGTCAGTGGAAACATGTGCTGGCTGAGCAGTTGCTGGATCAGCGCAATGCTCTGGCGGTACTGCCAGACACCCTGCGGTTCGGGGTTGATCCAGGCGAACTTCGGAAAAGCATGGGTCAGCCGCTGCAGCCATTCGGCACCTGCCTCGTCGTTGTTGTATTCGACGCTGCCACCGGGCTGCAAGATTTCGTATGGGCTCATGGTGGCGTCGCCCACAAAGATGAGTTTGTAGTCCTTGTTGTACTTGCGGATGATGTCCCAGGTGTCGAATTTTTCGGCAAAGCGACGGCGGTTGTTCTTCCACATGAAGTCGTACACGCAGTTGTGGAAGTAATAAAACTCCAGGTGCTTGAACTCCGTTTTGGTCGCACTGAACAACTCTTCCACACGGGCAATGTGTTCGTCCATGGTGCCGCCCACGTCCATCAGCAGCAGCACCTTCACATTGTTGTGCCGCTCCGGGCGCATCTTGATGTCGAGGTAGCCGGCGTTGGCGGCCGTTTTGCTGATGGTTTCGTCCAGATCCAGCTCGTCCTCGTGGCCTTCGCGGGCGAACTTGCGCAGCCGGCGCAAAGCCACCTTGATGTTGCGCGTGCCGAGTTCCTGGGTGTCGTCGTAGTCTTTGTAGGCACGCTGGTCCCAGACCTTGACGGCGCTCTTGTTGCGGTTGCGGTCCTGTCCGATCCGGATGCCCTGTGGGTTCTGGCCGTAGGCGCCAAAGGGCGAAGTGCCGCCGGTGCCAATCCACTTGCTGCCGCCCTCGTGGCGCTCCTTTTGTTCTTCGAGGCGCTTCTTCAGAGTTTCCATCAACTCGTCCCAGCCCATCTTCTCGATCTTGGCCAGTTCTTCGGGACTGAGGTTGAGTTCCAGGTTCTTTCGCAGCCACTCCAGCGGCAACTCTTTGGTGAAATCGGTGACCAATTCAACGCCCTTGAAATAGGCACCAAAGGCACGGTCAAACTTGTCGAAGTGCTTTTCGTCCTTGACCAGCGTGGTGCGGCTCAAGTGGTAGAAATCGTCCACTTGGTAGCCCACGCCGCCTTCCTCACTGCCGGGTGGCGCGTGTCGGGGGCCGACCACGCCTTTTTGCAGGGCTTCGAGCAGCGTGAGGTATTCCTTGACGGATACCGGCAACTTGGCGGCGCGCAGCGTGTAGAAAAATCCGAGCAGCATGGCTTGTGCAGGATTTAGCCGCGAGGCTTGTTCAGCGCGTGCAGCAACTGCGCCTTGACTTCCGGCCATTCGCCGCTGCGCAGGCTGTACATCACCGTATCGCGGATAGTGCCGTCGCGGCGCAACGCATGACCGCGAATCACGCCGTCCTTTTTGGCGCCCAGGCGCTCAATGGCGGCTTGGGAGGCGAAGTTGAAGTTATCGGTGCGCCAGCCCACGACATGGCAGCCCAGGGTCTCGAAGGCATGGGTCATCAACAACAGTTTGCAGGTGGTGTTGACATGGCTGCGTTGCACGCTCTTGGCATACCAGGTCCAGCCGATTTCCACCCGCTTCAGCGCCGGAACGATGTCGTGGTAACTGCTGCTCCCCAGCACGCGACCGCTGGCAGACTCCACTACGACAAAGGGGAAACGGTTGCCAGCTTCGCGCATGGCCAACGCATCTTCAATGTACTTGCGGGTTTGCTCGGGTTCAGGAACCGAGGTGACGCGGATGTTCCACAGTTCGCCATCGGCAGCGGCTGCCTTCAGTCCAGCCTCGTGGGCCAATGACATGGGATGCAATTCGACGCCGCGGTCTGACAAGGTAACGGGTTCTACAAACGCCATGCCTACTCCTGTGTGTCTTTGGATTTCAAAGCGCGCCAGCGCCGTGCCACTTGCAACCCGGCTCCGCCGCCTAGGCTGACCAATACGATGGCTCCAATGCTCGCATTGCCATAGCCGGGTGCAAAAAGATCCAGCCCGAACAGCCGGCCGAGCCAGAAGCCCAACAGCGCGCCGCCGACAAAGCCGACTGCGTCGGAAAGCCCTTCAATCAATAGACGGTTACCCATGGCATCACTTTAGCGGTGGTTACGCTGCATGAACATCAGCTTCTCAAACAGGGTGACGTCCTGTTCATTCTTGAGCAACGCGCCCACCAGGGGCGGCATGCTGGTTTTGTCGTCCTGGCTGTGCAGGGCTTCAAGCGGAATGTCCTCGGCCATCAGCAATTTGAGCCAGTCCAGCAGTTCGCTGGTAGACGGTTTCTTCTTCAAGCCGGGCAGGCCCCGGATCTCGAAGAAAGTCTTCATGGCCGCGGTGATCAGCTCTTTTTTGATACCCGGAAAGTGCACATCCACGATGGCTTGCATGGTGGTGGCGTCGGGGAACTTGATGTAGTGGAAGAAGCAACGGCGCAAGAATGCGTCTGGCAGTTCTTTCTCATTATTGGAGGTAATAAACACCAGCGGGCGGTGCTTGGCCCGGATCAGTTCGCGCGTCTCGTAGCAGTAAAACTCCATGCGGTCGATTTCGCGCAGCAGGTCATTGGGGAACTCAATGTCGGCCTTGTCGATCTCGTCAATCAGCAGGGCCACCGGCTCTTCGGCGGTAAAGGCCTGCCACAAAACTCCCTTGACGATGTAGTTGTGGATGTTTTTGACGCGCTCGCCGCCATCAATGTCCGACAACTGGGAGTCGCGCAGGCGGCTCACGGCATCGTATTCATACAAGCCCTGTTGCGCCTTGGTGGTGGATTTGATGTGCCACTGCAACAGCGGCATGCCCAGCGCCTGGGAAACTTCTTCGGCCAGCATGGTCTTGCCGGTGCCGGGTTCGCCCTTGACCAGCAGAGGGCGCTGCAGCGTGATGGCCGCATTGACCGAGAGCATCAGGTCCTGGGTGGCAACATAGTTGGGTGAGCCGTGAAATTTCATGAATTCAAAGGATCGGTTAAGGCGTTGAAGGTGGGGCACGGTCGGGTTTTAACGGGTGCACCGGAAGGGGAGAGGGTCTATATAATCGCGCAGCCCAATTACCCGACCACCGCACGATTGTCCTCGCAAATGAAAAGAACGCTGCTCACTCTGTCTGCCCTGTTTGTCGCTTCTGTGACGTCTTTTAGCGTTTTTGCGCAAGACATCAAGGGCAATGCCGCAGCCGGCGAAAAGAAGACGGCCATGTGCGTGGGTTGCCACGGCATCAATGGCTACCACTCCAGCTTCCCCGAAATGCACCGGGTGCCCATGATTGCTGGTCAGAGCGCCAAGTACATTGCCGCTTCCCTGACTGCCTATAAGAAAGGCGAACGCAAGCATCCCACGATGCGCGGTATTGCCGATGGCCTGAGCGCGCAGGACATTGCCGATCTGGCCGCTTTTTATGCCGATCACGGTGTGGATTTCAACCGGGGCCCCTTGCCCAAGCCCGCCGGAGGCCCCGCCCAGGCCATGGCGCTGGTGACCCGTGGCGGCTGTGTTTCCTGCCACGGAGACAATTTCAGCCGTCCGGTGGACCCGTCCTACCCGCGCATTGCCGGCCAGCATGCAGACTATCTGTATGTGGCGCTCAAGTCGTACAAAACGACCGACAAAGAGCAGATCGGCCGCAGCCAGCCCGTGATGGCAGGCATTGCCAAGCAGTTCAGTAACGAAGAACTCAAGATTTTGGCCGAGTACGTGGGCAGTCTGCCCAGCGACCTGAAGACGGTTCAGCCGAACCGCTTTAAGTAAGCAGGGCCTTGGTCCCATTGAAAAAGCCGCCTTCGGGCGGCTTTTTCGTTGTGGATAGCCGGTTTCAGTCCCGCGTCGCGTGGCGCTGGATGCAGGCGATGTAGCTGTCGCCGTCCGGAGGCTTACCGGCCTGCTGACTCTCCCAGAGCATGGTGCCCAGGCATTCCATGGCTTCGTGGTGGGCCTGGTGCAGCGAGTTACGTTTGTGGGTTAGCAGTTCAACCGCTTGCCGTATGCCCCGGGGTTGGTCGATGCTGCACTGCTCGCTGATGGAAAGGTGCATGGACAGGTGCAGGAACGGATTGGTGCGCCCCGGCTCCACCGTTTTCATGGACGCCAGGGCGGCATCCAGGTCGGCAAACTCTGCGTGGTATTCCGGGTGCTCATCCATCCAGCGGGCGGCCAGCGTTTCAATGGCTTCGAGGGGTTTGCCGTCACGGGCTTTGGCAAAGGCTTCACAAAAAAAGCGCCGGACGTCTTCTTGGGAGGGGCTAAACATACGGCAAGCGTAGCACGCTGGAGCAGCCGCGAAGCTTGGGGCCATGGGCCGTCCCGACGCGCGGCTTTGTTGCCTAAAGGGGGGCAACGCAGTACCCTGCAAGTCCAAAAACCCTAAGAGGAGGCCCCATGAAGAAGCCCGCGTTACCGCAGCCACCCATTCCTGCCGCTGGTTTGGGGGCGGATCAGCAATCGGTGCAGCAGTCCCTGGAACACCGCTTGGTGTATTCGGTGGGCAAGGACAACGCCATGGCCACCCCGCGGGACTGGTTCTATGCCACCGCGTACACCACACGGGACCACCTCATTGAGCGCTGGATGCAGACCATGCGCAGTTACTACGTGGCCGATACCAAGCGGGTGTATTACCTGTCCATGGAGTTTCTGATGGGGCGCACGCTGATGAACAGCCTGCTCAACCTGTCGCTGGAAGAAGCCTGTAACGCCGCCCTCAAGCAGCACGGCGTGGACGTTCACCAGGTGCGTGAAATGGAGCCCGATGCCGCACTGGGCAATGGAGGCCTGGGCCGGCTCGCGGCGTGCTTTCTGGATTCCATGGCGACCTTGAACATTCCGGGTTACGGCTATGGCATCCGTTACGAGTACGGCATGTTCTCCCAGCATATTGAGGGTGGGCGGCAGGTCGAGCACCCGGATAACTGGCTGCGCTACGGCAATCCGTGGGAGTTCCCCCGGCCGGAGGTGCTGTTCAAGGTGAAGTTTGGCGGGCGGGTGGTCGAATATTCAGACGACAAGGGGGCGCTGCGGCACCACTGGGTCGATACCGAAGATGTGATGGCCATGGCCTATGACACGCCCATTCCCGGTTATGGCACTTCCACCGTCAACAACATGCGCCTGTGGTCAGCCAAGGCGTCGCGGGACTTCGACCTGAAATACTTCAACGAAGGCAATTACATCCGCGCGGTGGAAGATAAAAACAGCTCCGAGAACCTGTCCAAGGTGCTGTATCCGGACGACTCCACCGCCATGGGGCGCGAGCTGCGGCTCAAGCAGCAGTACTTTTTTGTCTGCGCCTCGCTGCACGATATCCTGTACCGCTTTAGCAAGTCGCACGATGGTTTTGAAGCGTTGCCGGACAAGGTGGCAATTCAGCTCAATGACACACACCCGGCCATCGCCATTGCCGAGTTGATGCGAATTCTGGTGGATGTGAACCACCTGCCCTGGGACAAGGCCTGGGACATCACCACCCGCACCTTTTCGTACACCAACCACACGCTCATGTCGGAAGCGCTGGAGACCTGGCCGGTGGCCCTGTTTGAGCAAATCCTGCCGCGCCATCTGCAAATCATTTACGAGATCAACGAGCGTTTCCTGACACAGGTGATGCACCAGTTTCCGGGCGAAAACGAGTTGCGCCGGCGTATGTCCATCATTGGCGAGGAGGGCGGCAAGCGGGTGCGCATGGCGCACTTGGCCATCGTGGGCAGCCACACGGTCAATGGGGTGGCTGAGATCCATACCCGGCTGATGAAGCAGACGATCTTCTCCGACTTTGACCGCTTTTACCCCGGCAAGATCGTCAACATGACCAACGGCATCACGCCGCGTCGCTGGTTGAACCAGGCGAACCCGCTCTTGTCCGAGCTCATCAGTTCGCGCATTGGCACCGGATGGGTGAAGGACTTAAGCCAGCTCAAGCAGTTGATTCCGCTGGCCGAAGAAGCCGCCTTCCGCAAGGCATTTGGAGCGGTCAAGCTGGCCAACAAGCAGCGTTTTGCCGATGACCTGAAGCAGACGCTGGGCGTGGAAATCAATGTGCATTCGCTGTTTGATGTGCAGATCAAACGGATGCACGAATACAAGCGCCAATTGCTCAATGTCTTGCATGTCATATCGCTCTACAAGCGCATTTGCGATGCGCCCGACGCGCCCTGTGTGCCACGCACGGTGCTCATCAGCGGCAAGGCGGCACCGGCCTATTACGTGGCCAAGCTGATCATCAAGCTCATCAATGACGTGGCCAGCATCGTCAACAACGACCCGCGCGTGCAGGGGCGTCTCAAGCTGGTGTTTGTGCCGAACTACAGCGTGTCGGTCGCAGAAAAACTGATTCCTGCCGCCGATCTGTCCGAGCAGATTTCCACGGCGGGCACCGAAGCGTCCGGCACCGGAAACATGAAACTGGCCCTCAACGGGGCCCTCACCATCGGCACCATGGACGGCGCCAATATTGAGATTCACAACGAAGTGGGCGCAGACAACATCTTTATCTTCGGTCTCAGCACCGATGAGGTGGCGCAGGTCCGAACCAATGGCTACCGCCCGATGGACTATTACTATGCCAACCACGAATTGGCTCAGGTGATAGACATGATTGGAGGGGGCTACTTTTCACCCGAGGAACCCGACCGCTTCAAGCCGATCGTGGACAACTTGCTGACCCATGGAGACCACTACCTGCTTTTGGCAGACTACGCGTCGTATATTCAGGCCCAGCATGCGGTAGAAGCTGCGTACAAAAAGCCCTCGGACTGGATTCGCAAGGCGATTTTGAACGTGGCCAATATGGGCAAGTTTTCCAGTGACCGGACGATTCTGCAGTACGCCAGCCAGATCTGGCATGCCGACCCGGTTGATCCACGCAAGAGCCTTTGAAGTTGAGGAGTCCGATATGCCGGTGGTCGTCATAGCCAATCCCAAGGGGGGTGTGGGTAAGTCCACGGTGTCCACCCAGGTGGCGGGCTACTTTGCAGGGCAAGGCCATGCGGTGATGCTGGGCGATGCTGACAAGCAGCAGTCAAGCAAGCTGTGGCTGGATTTGCGGCCCGCAGCGGCACGGCCGATTCGCAGTTGGGAACTGGGGCCGGACCAGATCGCCAAGCCGCCCAAGGGGACGACGCATGTGGTGCTCGATACACCCGCCGGCTTGCACGGACGCCGCTTCAAGGACGTCATGAAGCTGGCCAACAAGGTGTTGGTGCCGCTGCAACCCAGCATTTTTGACATGTATGCCACGCGCACCTTTCTGGACGCGTTGCAACAATTGGCCGTTGGCACTTCAGTACAAATCGGTATTGTGGGTACGCGGGTGGACGCACGCACGATTGCCGCCGACAAGCTGGCCGAATTCGTCAGCCAGCTTGGCTTGCCGATGGTGGGCTACGTGCGCGACACCCAAAATTACATTCACCTCACGGCGCAAGGCTTGACGGTGTTTGATGTGGCGCCGGCCAGGGTGGAGCGGGATCTGGAATTGTGGAAACCGATTTGCCAGTGGCTTGACCAGCGCTAGTCACTGCGCAATGGGGGCAGGGGTTTAGGCAAATCCGTTCTGGCGCCAGGCTTCAAAGACGGTAACTGCCACCGCGTTGGACAAATTCAGGCTGCGCTGCCCCTCGCGCATGGGCAGCCGCAGGCACTGTTCCGGCGGAAAGCTGGCCCGCACTGCGTCTGACAGTCCCCGGGTTTCAGAACCAAACACCAGCCAGTCGCCCGGTTTAAAAGCGATGGCGTGCGGGCTGTGGGCTCCCCGCGTGGTCAGCGTGAACAGGCGATGCGGATCGGGCTGGGCCGTTTGCAAGAAGGTCGGCCAGTCGGCATGCCGCGATACGGTGGCGTACTCGTGGTAGTCCAGTCCTGCGCGGCGCATGTGCTTGTCGTCCATCGAAAAGCCCAGGGGCTCCACCAGATGCAGGCTGCAGCCGGTATTGGCGGCCAGCCGGATGACGTTGCCAGTGTTGGGGGGAATTTCGGGTTCGACCAGAACAATATGGAACATGCGGGGCGCTTCTAAAGGTGCGCCATTATTCCGTACGGGCGAACACCAGGGCTGTGACGTTTGCGGCGCCGGCGGCGCGCAGCACGTTGGCAGCGGCATGGAGCGTGGAGCCGGTGGTCATGACGTCATCCACCAGCACACAGCGCTTGCCGCGCAGCGATGCATAGTGGTCCGGCTCGATGGCAAAGGCGCTTTGCAGATTGCGTACCCGTTCCTTGCGTGACAAGGTGCTTTGCGCTGGGGAGTGCTGAATGCGCAACAGCAGGTTGGGGCGGGTTTTGTCGCGATCCAGTGCACGGGCCAGCAGCAAGGCCTGATTAAAGCCACGTTCGCGCAGGCGCTCCCCAGAAAGCGGTACGGGAATCAGCCAGTCCGCAGCATCCAGTGCCGGCTCCACCCAGGGCGTGCTGCGCAGCAAGGTGGCCATGCTGCGCGCCCAGGCCGTGTCTTCATGGAACTTGAACTGGACGATCAGCCCGGACCAAGGGTAGGCGTAACTTACCGCAGCCAATGCCCCGTCTAGCGGCGGTGGGTTTGTAATGCAGCGGCCGCACTGGCGCATGGACGCCAGGACCGGCAAGGCGCAGGTCTGGCATCGCGGTACGGGTTGGGCGAACTGGTTGACGCAGGCGGCGCACAACGCGTGGCCCGGCCAGGCATGGCAAACCGCGCACTGGCTGGGTATGCGGGCTAAAAACCCGTCTACTAATTGTCGAAACATGCAGCCAATATACTTGCCGCTCCCATGAGCAACCAGCGCCCTCCCACGATCGATCCGACCACCGCGCTGCGCTGGGCAAAGCAGTTGCCCGCTGAGTCGCCGTGGTTGCATGAAGAGGTTGCGCGCCGCATGGAGTCGCGCCTGCAGTGGATTGCGCGCACGCCCGATCGGTGGCTGCACTGGAACCCTTTGCGGGGCGGGCTGCAGGCCCATGCTTTGCTGGAGGCGCGCTATCCGAAGTCCCAGGCCTACGCCTTTCAGGCTGAGCCAAAGCAAGCCGAGGTCGCCAAGAAAGTCTTGCAGCCGAGACGGTGGAACCCGTTGGCCCGTCGCCCGCCGGCGGTGGTTTTTGGACCGCCAGAACGGCCGGTCCAAATGCTGTGGGCCAATATGGCACTGCATATGGAAGCCGACCCGCTGGCCACGATCCGGCAATGGCATCAGTCGCTGGAGGTGGATGGCTTCCTGATGTTTTCTTGCCTGGGGCCCGACACGCTGCGTGAGCTGCGCGGGCTGTACGCGGCCAATGGCTGGGGCGCACCGAGCCACGAATTTACCGATATGCACGATTGGGGCGACATGCTGGTGCATAGCGGTTTTGGTGAGCCGATTGTGGATATGGAGCGCATCACGCTCACCTATGGTTCGCCCGAAAGCTTGCTGGCTGAGCTGCGCGGTCTGGGCCGCAACCTGCATCCCCAGCGTTTCGGTGCGTTGCGCGGCAAGTCCTGGTTGTCGGAGTTCAAGCGGCAGATGCCCCCGCATCTGGCGAGTCCGCAGGAGCCGGGGCGCCTTCAGCTAACTTTTGAAGTGATTTACGGTCACGCCTTCAAACCACCGCCGCGTCTGCCGGTGGCGGGCCAATCCCGAATTACGTTGGAAGAAATGCGTCAGACCTTGGGTGCGGGAAAAGCCCGGCCTCGCTAAAGACTGGAACTTGGCGGATAGAATTCGCCGCTTTCTCGAAAAAGGACTACGGCGTGGCCGAATTACTTCAAAACATGCGTTGGATCCTGATGGTTTTGTGCCTCGTGGTTTTTGCGTCTGTTTTTGTGGTGATGGTCGCTTCGATGTGGTTGCGTCATCGGCGCGGCGGAGACCACCTGCCGAACTTTCACGGGTCCGTTGCGGTGGAAATTTGCTGGGCGGTAGCGCCCTTTGCCATTGTGGTGATGATGGTCTGGCCGACCGCACGGGCAATATTGGGATGATGGTTTGCCCTGACTTGGGAAGGGTGTGACTACCGTTACACTCTAGGGTTCTGGTTGCGTTAAGTCAAAAACCAGCGATAAATTCATAGGACAGCGTTTTATGCAAGGCTTGAAAAATTTGGTCCTGGGCGTCTTTGCGGCCCTGGGAGCTGGTGCTACATGGGCAGAGTATTCGTGGAGTTTTCCGCAACCTGTGACGCCGATTGCGCATGAGACGCTTCATGTGCACAACCTGTTCATGGTGATCGCGCTGACGCTGTTTTTCGGCGTGCTGGCACTCATGCTGTATTCGTTCTACGCACACCGCAAATCGCGTGGTGCAACCGCCGCCACTTTCACCGGCCCACGCAACCGCAAGCAATGGCTGTGGGTCCTGTCCCCCTTTGCGTTTCTGCTGATTCTGGACTACGGTGTTTTCGGTATTCCGGCCTATCACGCGGTCAAGATGTACGAAGACACCAAGAACGATGCAGAGCTGGTGGTCAAGGTCACCGGTAGCCAGTGGTTGTGGCAATACGAATTCCCGTCAGAAGGCGTGCGCTTTACCAGCCGCCTGACGACCCCCCGCGAACAAATTGAAAACCTGGCCCCCAAGGGTGAACATTACCTGCTGGAAGTGGACAATCCTTTGGTGTTGCCCGTGGGCAAAAAGATTCGTTTTATTACCACCTCCAACGACGTGATTCATAGCTGGTGGGTCCCCGCTTTTGGTGTCAAGCGCGATGCGGTGCCTGGTTTCCTGCGCGAGTTTTGGGCCAAGGTGGATACCGTGGGTACCTACCGGGGCCAATGCTCTGAGCTGTGTGGCAAAGAGCACGGCTTTATGCCGGTGGTTGTGAATGTGGTGTCTGAAGCCGAGTTCAAGACCTGGCTCGACAGCAAAAAGGCCGGTGTGGTGGCAGTTGCCGCCAAGACTACCCCCTAATTGAATAAGCAAGTACTGAAGGAGTCGCCCATGGCACACGATTTGGCCCACGACCTGCCGCATGACGCAGCCCACGATGCCCACCACCAACCTGGCGGACTGATGCGCTGGATTCAGACCACCAACCACAAAGACATCGGTCTGATGTACCTGATCTTTGCTTTTGTGATGCTGTTGACCGGCGGCGCCATGATTCTGGGCGTGCGTGCCGAACTGTTCAAACCCGGCCTGCAACTCATGCAGCCCGAGTTTTTCAACCAGTTGATTACGCTGCACGGCCTGATCATGGTGTTCGGTTTTGCCATGCCGGCCGCTACGGGCCTTGCCAATTACATGCTGCCCCTGATTCTGGGTGCACCCGACATGGCGTTGCCGCGCCTGAACAACTGGGGCTTCTGGATTCTGCCGCCTGCGGCCATCATGCTGACACTGCCTTTCTTCCTGGGCGTGTTTGGCGTGGGCCCTGGTGCCGTAGACACCGGCTGGACCATGTACGCACCTTTGTCCGTTCAAAGCGGCTGGGGCATGGACTTCGCCATTTTTGCAGTCCACATGCTCGGCGTGTCGTCCATTCTGGGGTCCATCAATGTGATCGTGACCATCCTGAACATGCGCGCCCCTGGCATGACCCTGTTCAAGATGCCGCTGTTTGCACACGGTTTCCTGGTGACCGCCATCCTGTTGATCACCATCATGCCGGTGCTGGCGGGTGGCGTGACCATGGTGCTGATGGACCGTCACTTTGATACCCACTTCTTCACTGCCGCGGGTGGCGGTGACCCGGTGCTGTGGCAACACATTTTCTGGTTCATGGGTCACCCTGAGGTGTACGTGCTGCTGCTGCCGATTTGCGGCGTGGTTCCGCACGTTCTGTCCGCTTTCGCCCGTAAGCCGGTTTATGGCTACAAGGCGCAGGTCTATGGCATGTGGGGTATTGGTGCCCTGTCCGTGGTCGTGTGGGCGCACCACATGTTTACCAGCGGTATGTCGGTTGGCGGGCAGTTGTACTTCATGTACAGCACCATGCTGATTTCTCTGCCCCTGGCGGTGTTGTTCTTCTGCTGGATTGCAACCATCTGGCGCGGCTCCCTGAGCTTCGAGACTCCCATGCTGTTTGCCGTGGGTTTCGTGATTCTGTTCGGTTGGGGTGGTTTGACTGGTCTGGTGCTGGCCGATGCGGCTGCTGACCCGCAGTACCACAACGCCTACTTCCTGGTGGCCCACTTCCACTACGCCCTGTACCCCACCACCGTGATGGGTGCCATGGCCGGCGTGTACTACTGGCTGCCCAAGTGGACCGGTCACATGCTGGACGAGCGTCTTGGCCGACTCCACTTCTGGGTGGTGATGATTGGCTTTAACCTGACCTTTATCCCCCAATTCCTGGTGGGTCTGGCCGGCATGCCCCGTCGCATTCCTGACTATCCGGTGATGTTTAGCGAGTGGAACTTGTTGTCCACCGTAGGTGCTTTCATTCTGGGTGCATCCCACCTGATCTTCATCTACAACGTGGTGAAGAATGTGCGTGGCGGAGTCAAGTCGGAAGCCAAGTCCTGGGAAGGCGCAGAGGGTCTGGAGTGGACCGTGCCGTCCCCCGCACCGCACCATACCTTCGACGTTCAGCCGATCGTGAAATAAGCGGAAATACGGACACGATGACTGCAATCAAGGACAACCAAGCTTCGGTGGCCGACGCCCAGGAGTGGGCACGCCGCAAGAAGAATAACGTGCGTCTGGCCTACCTGATGGGTGGCATTGCAGTTGCAATTTTCCTGATTTCGCTCTGGAAATACCGTCCCCTGTGACCACCATGCAAGCTACGGAGCAGAAGTCCGCCAACCGGAAGATGGCCTGGCAGTTGGTGCTGGTGGTCGTGTTCTTTAGCGGCTTCGGTTTTGCGTTGGTTCCCTTGTATGACGTGATCTGCCGCTTGACTGGCTTGAACGGCCGCACCAATACGATGGCGCTGGAACAAAGCAAGAACACCCAGATTGATACCACCCGTTGGGTCAATGTGGAGTTTTTGAGCCATGCCATGCCGGGCGTGGGGCTGGACATGAAAGCCGAGCAGTTCACCATGCGCGTGCGCCCGGGCGAAGTAATTCACACCAGCTACACCGTCAAGAACAAGATGAACAAGGTGTTTGTGGGGCAGGCCGTTCCCAGCCTGACGCCCGCAGTAGCGGCACCCTATTTTCAGAAGATTGAATGTTTTTGTTTTAGCCAGCAAACCTTCCAGCCCGGTGAAGAACGCACCATGCCGGTGGTGTTTGTGGTGAACCCCGAGATGAGTCGCGATTTGGGAACGGTAACCCTTTCCTATACCTTTTTCGAAGCGCCCAAAGCGCCTGTTTGATCGCCCGTTTGCATTAGAACCCTTAGAGACCAGAAGGAACGAACCATGACGACCACTACAACGCCCGAAGCCAAAGGACATTACTTTGTCCCGGCGACGAGCAATTACTCCACGTTCCTCTCGGTCGGTATCTTCATGCTGGCTCTGGGCTTTATCTTCCGCCTCAATGGGGTGCCCCCAGGCATCTGGAGCATGCTGTTTGGTGCGGCGCTTATCTTGTACGTGATCGTCGGATGGTTTGGCGAGGTGATTGGCGAGAACCGAAGCGGCGTGTACACCCGCTGGGAAGACCGTTCGTACCGCATCGGTATGGTGTGGTTCATCTTCTCTGAAGTGATGTTCTTTGCCTGCTTCTTTGGCGTTTTGTTCTACATCCGCCGCATCTCGTTGCCAGAACTTGGCGGCTACGAACAGCAGTACACGCCGTATGCCGGTTTCACTGGCGTCTGGCCCAGCAGTGGCCCCTTGGGCGAAACCTTCACGCCCATGTCGGCCTGGGGCGTTCCCGCTATCAACACCTTGCTGCTGTTGACTTCCGGTGCCACGCTGACCTGGGCACACTGGGGCTTGGTGAAAAACAAGCGTAGCCAACTGAATATGGGCCTGTTCCTGACGATTGCGCTGGGTGTGGTCTTCATGGGCTTTCAGGCCTACGAATACATGCATGCGTACAGTGAACTGGGCCTGACCCTGGGTGCTGGTGTGTACGGCGCGACCTTCTTCATTACCACCGGCTTCCACGGCATGCACGTGACGCTGGGCGCCATCATGTTGGCCGTGATGTTGGGTCGTAGCCTCAAGGGTCACTTCTCCGAGCACGACCACTTTGCCTTTGAGGCCGTCGCCTGGTACTGGCACTTTGTGGACGTGGTCTGGCTGATCGTGTTCGTGTTTGTCTACTGGCTCTAAGCCGGCTTCAAGCGACGGGAGCGGGGGGCGCTTTAGCGCAACCCGTGCATCGGAATAATGCCGAAGTAAAACCCGGTTAGCAGTGTCACAAAAAGGCCGATGGACAGCGCCACCCGGATCGTGAGCGCCTGTGCCACTCGGCTTTTTTCGCCTTCCTTGCGAAACAGCAGCGCCAAGGCGCTACCCAGGCTGGCGAGGATCAATACCAGTACGGCGACGATGAGAATCTTTGTCAGCATGATGCGTCAGAGAAAAGTGATCCATGATTATGCCCGCCACCCTTTGCCACCACCTGTTTGATGCCTAATTTCGAGTTCCGTCCCCGCCTGATTCCCGGCATTGCCGTCGTGCTGGGGCTGGCGTTGTTTGTGCATCTGGGGCAATGGCAGGCAGGCAAGGCGGAGCGGCGTCAGGCAGAAATACGCGAGCACACCGAGCGTGCCCAACATGCCGTGTACCGGTTGGGTGCACAGCAAGTCGAGGCGGAGACTTTGCGCGGCATGCCGGTGACTGTGCGTGGCCATTTTGAGCCGGACCATCGCTTTTTCGTGGACAACCGGCTGCAAGATGGCAAGCCGGGATTGCATCTGGTGATGCCCTTGCGCATAGAGGGCAGTGAGACCCGCGTGCTGGTTAACCGGGGCTGGATTGCCTGGTCCGACCGGAGCAGTGATTTGCCTTCGGTGCTCACTCCGACCGGCGAAATCGAGATCAACGGCGTGGCCGACGTGCCTTCCGGAAAGAAGTTTTTCCTGATGCCCGAACACGAAGATGCCAACCCGGCGCTGTGGACCCGATTGGACCCGGAACGCTTTGAAAAAGCCTACCCGGGCGTTCTGCAGCCGGTGGTGGTGTTGCAGAGCGATGTGGGGGCGACCGACACGTTGGTTCGCAAATGGCCGCCGCCGGAAGACCGTGTGGCCATGCACCAGAGTTATTCCATGCAATGGTTCGGTATGGCCGCAGCCTTGCTCATTTTTTACGGCGTAGCCAGCCTGCGCAAGAAAGAGTCCGCATGACGCACCGGATTGAAGACGAGCCGTTGGGCCTGGTGGTGCATTCGCTGCCCAGCCCGCAAGAGGCCGCGTCGGAGCGCGCGGTCGTCAATGGCCGCTGGAAACTGCTGGCCATCATGCTGGTCTGCTCGCTGCCGGTCATCGCCGCCTACTTTGCCTACTTTGTGGTGCGCCCGCAGGGCAAAGGCGCTTTAGGCGAGTTGATCCAGCCGGTACGGCCTGTAGGCGCATTGCAGGCAACCAGCCTCGATGGGAAGCCTGTTGCGTTGGAGTCGCTGAAGCGCCAATGGCTGTTGGTCAGCCCGATGCTTTCTGGCTGTGACGCTCCCTGCCAGCAACGCCTGTTCCTGCACCACCAGTTGCGGGAAACACTGAACAAAGACCGCGACCGGGTGGATTGGATCGTGCTGCTGGCAGACGGCCAAACACCGCCGGACTCGCTGCAGACCTTGCTCAAAGACGCCACCGTGCTGCGGGTGCAGGCGTCGGTTTTTGAGCAATGGCTTGCGCCGGCTGCCGGCAAGCCGACGGATGGGCATATCTATGTGGTGGACCCGCTGGGCAACACCATGATGCGATTTCCAGCAAGCTTTGATGGTGCCTCTGCCGCCAAGGCGCGGCGGGACCTTGACCGTCTGTTGAAGGCGTCCATCAACTGGGATCCTCCGGGTCGCTAAGCATGTCTGCAACGGCGCTTTACAACCTGTCGCCCGCCGGAGCCCTGATGGGGTTTGGTGCTGTGCTGGCCTGCCTGCCTGCCGCCTGGGTCTGGCTGCGCCAGCGTGGGGCTTCTGCGCAACGCCGCCAAACTGCCCTGACGGTATTAATTTTGTTTCTAACCCTGGACCTGATTCTGGTAGGCGCCTTCACCCGGCTGACCGATTCCGGCCTGGGTTGCCCGGACTGGCCTGGCTGTTATGGACAAAGCAATCCACTGGCCGCCCACGCGGATATTTCTGCGGCCCAGGAAGCCTTGCCCACTGGCCCCGTAACGCATCAAAAAGCCTGGATTGAGATGGTGCATCGCTATCTGGCAACGGCGGTGGGTGCTCTGATCGTGTTGCTGACCTTGCTGGCGTGGTTCGGCGCACGCTCCGTAATCAGCCCTTGGTGGCCTACGGCAACCCTGGTTTGGGTGTGCGTTCAGGGTGCCTTTGGGGCACTTACCGTCACCATGAAGCTATTCCCCGCCATCGTCAGTCTGCATCTGTTGGGGGCTTACGCATTGTTGGCGCTGTTGGTGGTGCAGGCGGTGAAACTGGGCGCCTTTCGTGTGGAGGGGGATTTGGCAACATCTGCTGGCTTGCAATCGGCCATCACGGTGGCGCTAGGTTTATTGTTGCTACAGGCTACCTCCGGTGCCTGGGTCAGCACCAATTACGCGGTGCTGGTGTGTGGCGATTTTCCGACCTGCCAGGGCAGTTGGTGGCCCGATATGAATTTTGCGGGAGCCCTCGAAATCTGGCGCCCCTTGGGTGAGCACGGCGACGGCAGTATCGTGACCCTCCAAACGCTGACTGCCATTCATATGGCGCATCGCATGCTCGCCTTGGTAACGGCCCTGGTGCTTGCCGGTCTAGCCTGGCGATTGATGCGGCAACGCGCTTTGCAGAAACCTGCGCGCATTCTGGTCGGGCTGCTGGTATTGCAGGTGCTCACAGGCCTTAGCAATGTGGTGCTGGACTGGCCCATCGCGGCGGCCATGCTGCACAGTGGCGGCGCGGGAGCCATGGTGGCGGTGCTGGTGTGGATGGGGACGGCAATTCGTTTGAAGGACCAGACCGCATGAGCAATGCCACCCCGTCCCCCGGCGTGCAGGTGATGCGCCAGTTCCACGCACTAACGAAGCCGCGTGTCATTCAGTTGATTGTGTTTTGCGCACTGATTGGCATGGTGCTGGCCGTGCCGGGCCTGCCCACGTTGGCCCAAAGCGGCACCATGGCCCTGGCCTGCGCCGGTGTCTATCTGGTGGCGGGAGCGGCGGCCGCATTCAATTGCATTGTGGAAAAAGGCATTGACGCCCGCATGAAGCGGACCGCCTGGCGACCGACGGCACGCGGTGAACTCAGCGATACCCAAACCCTGGTCTTCTCAGCCCTGCTGTGTGCCCTGGGCTCGGCCATTTTGTACTGGTGGGTGAATCCGCTCACCATGTGGCTGACCTTCGCCACCTTTGTCGGCTATGCCGTGATTTACACCGTGATCTTGAAGCCGCTCACGCCACAAAACATTGTGATCGGTGGTGCCTCGGGTGCCATGCCGCCGGTGCTCGGTTGGGCCGCCATGGCCGGTGACGTCGGCCCGGAGGCGCTGATTCTTTTTCTCATCATCTTCCTATGGACGCCGCCGCATTTCTGGGCACTGGCCCTCTACCGGGTGGAGGACTACCGCAAGTCCGGCCTGCCCATGCTGCCGGTCACCCACGGCAGTGAGTTCACCCGGCTGCAAATTTTCCTGTACACGCTGGTGCTCTTTGCCGCTTGCTTGTTGCCGTTCGTGTACGGCATGAGCTCCTGGCTTTACCTGCTGGTGGCGGTTGGCTTAAGTTTGGGTTTTTGTGGCTATGGTCTGAAACTGTTGCGCCACTATTCCGATGAGTTGTCGCGCAAGACATTCCGCTTTTCCTTGATCCACCTCAGCGCTCTTTTTGCTGCCTTGCTACTGGACCATTACCTGCTTTAGGCGAAAATAGACGGCATGACTAAACGCCGCCACCTCATCCAATTTGCCTCGATCAGCCTTCTGGGAGCCGCCCTTCTGTCGGCGGGTTGTTCAGAACCCAAACCCAGCTTCAACGCAGTTGACATTACGGGTGCCGAATACGCCAAGGGATTCGAGGTCAATGACCACAACGGCAAACTGCGGCACCTGACCGACTTTGCCGGCAAGGTGGTGGTGATGTTCTTTGGCTATACCCAGTGCCCTGATGTCTGCCCCACCACGATGGCGGACATGGCTGAAATCAAGAAGATGCTGGGCGCCGACGGCGACCGCCTGCAAGTCCTGTTTGTTACGGTAGACCCGGACCGCGACACGCCTGAAATGCTCAAAGCCTACATGGAGAACTTTGATCCCGCGTTTTTGGCTCTTGTGCCTCAGCCCCAAAAATTGGAAGCGCTAACCAAGGACTTCAAGATCTACTACAAGAAGGTGGAAGGCAAGACGCCCACCAGCTACAGCATGGACCATTCCGCTGGCAGTTACGTGTACGACACCAAAGGCCAGATACGCTTGTTTTCCCGCTATGGCACTCCCAAAGATGTGCTGGCCAAGGACCTGCAGACCTTACTCAAGGGCGCCTGAGTCGAACGGCATCACACACAAAAAAAGCCCCGGAAGCTTGCGCTTGCGGGGCTTTTTGCTAGGGGTCTTTAGCCGCGTCGACTCAGGCAAAAGCGGCCAGGGTCGACTTCATCTTCTTCATGGCCGCCACTTCAATCTGGCGAATCCGCTCGGCGCTGACACCGTACTCGGCAGCCAGGTCATGCAGGGTCATGCCGCCGGAGTTGTCGTCGTTGACCTTGAGCCAGCGTTCTTCCACGATACGGCGGCTGCGCGCATCCAGGCTATCCAGCGCGGTGGCGATGCCGTCAGTTGCCAATACATCGCGCTGGCGGGCTTCAATCATCGCAACCGGTTCGTGGTTGGTGTCGGTCAGGTAGGCAATCGGGCCATAGGCGTCTTCGCCATCGTCGGAGGGGCTGGGGTCCAGCAGCACATCGCCACCAGACAGGCGCATTTCCATCTCCAGCACCTCTTCCGGCTTGACATTGAGCTCGCGCGCCATGGCGTTGACCTGCTCGGGATTGAGCGTGTCACGGTGGGTTCCCAGGTCGGCCGCAGCGTCGTCACTCTTGAAGCGCTGCTTCATGGAACGCAGGTTGAAGAACAGCTTGCGCTGCGCCTTGGTGGTGGCCACCTTGACCATGCGCCAGTTCTTTAGGATGTATTCATGGATCTCGGCTTTAACCCAGTGCATGGCATAGCTGACTAACCGCACGCCCTGATCCGGGTCGAATCGTTTGACCGCCTTCATGAGGCCTACATTACCTTCCTGAATCAGGTCGCCATGCGGCAGACCGTAGCCCAGGTACTGGCGCGAAACCGACACCACCAGCCGCAAGTGAGAGAGCACTAACTTACCTGCAGCTTCCAGGTCGTTCTCGTTCTTGAATTTGCGTGCGTACTCCTGCTCTTCCTCGAGGGTGAGCATGGGCAGGCGATTGGCCGCAGAGATATAGGCGTCCAGATTACCCAGCGGTGGCACCAGCGACCACGGGTTGGCTGCGGCCAATTGGGTGCGTGGAGCAGGGATCAGGGCAGTCGTCATAGCAGAACTCCTTGTGTTCATGCCAATGATATTAGCACTCCTGTGTAGTGAGTGCTAATTGTTCGTATCAATGGTGTAAAGCGTTTGAGGCTATGGCTCTAGAACTGACAGCAGACTGCCAGCAACTTGTCAGAAAAAGGTCAGACGCCGGCCCTATGCTGCAACGCACCATGATCCAATCATCCAGTATCCGAAACGGGCTCGAAGACTTGCTTGCGGACCTGCACTACGCGCGCAGGAACCAAGAGCTAGGGCGACTTGCCCTGCTTGCGTACTGCGAAGTGCGCAGTTGGGCCCGTCAGGCCGATGAATTGGACCTGGCCGACCACTCCACCCAAATATTTACCCAGAACCCTTGCGTCAGCAAGGACGAGTTCCTGGCCAAGGTGGATGCGCTGGTGGCCAAGCTGGAAGCGCTCATGCTGACCTTTCCTGAGCCTGCGCGCATGCAAACCTTCCGGCATGTCGAACGTACACCCCAGCAAAGAGCGGTGCACTCGCTGCATTAGACCGGCACTTAGGCGCTCCTGGCTTGGGAGACGCTAGAAAAGGCCCGACGCAATGTTGATGGCCAGCGCCAGCAAGGTGGTGTTGAAGAAAAAGGCCAGCACGCAGTGCACGGTCACCGTGCGGCGCAGGGCGCGGCTACTGATGCCCACATCGGCCGTTTGCGCCGAAGTACCGATTACCAGTGCGAAATACAAAAAGTCCCCGTAGTCCGGCGGCTCGCTGCCGGGAAAGTCCAGCCCACCGTGGGCTCCGTGCGTGGCGGTGGCGTAGTAGTCGTGCGCATAGTGCAGGGCAAACATCGTTTGGGTAAATGCCCATGAACTGACCAGCGTGAGCATGGTCAGGCCGAAGTGCGCGAAGCGCAATTCGCTGTGCAGACCTTTGACCATGGACAGCTCCGCCACGATGGCCCCCACGCAGGCCAATGCCGCTGCAATCACCAGAAACAGAATGACCTTGCTGCCTTCGTCTTCCAGCAGTGCGCGTGCGCGCATGCGGGCATGGGATGAGCGAAACATCATGTGCAAGGCCAGCACCAGATACAGCAGCGCGGCAATATTCCAGCCAATCAGCGCACGGGTTACCGGCGCAGTGACCTCGGAATTTGGCAGTGCCAAAGCGCCAAGCAAGCCCACGCCCAAGCTGATGAGCAGCCGGGGCCGAACCAGCAAAGGGCGTAGAAGAGAAGAATTGGGCATGAGCCGGACTATAGGCCCCGCACCACAACGTCCCTCCCACTCCCGTCTACGCCCGGTAGGTTGGAACACAAGTCAGCAACGCGAACACCCGATCAGGTCGGGTAAAAGTGCACCCGATTGCGGCCGGCGTCCTTGGCCTGGTACATGGCACGGTCGGCCCACTTGATCACGTCCGACTGGCTACTTTCCTGTCCGCGGAACAGCACCACGCCCACGCTGGCAGAGCATTGGTGCTCCACTTCCAAGTCGGCATGTCCCGCTTGCTTAATGGTCAGCCGGTAGGGTTCCATCAGGCTGAGGCGGATCTTTTCGGCCACCAGGCATGCCTGTTCGGTAGAGGCCTCTTTGTCGCGCGTCAACTCACTGAGCATCACCACAAACTCATCGCCACCAAAGCGGGCTACCGTGTCCATCTGGCGCAGGCATTGGTTCAAGCGGCTGGCCACTTCGGTCAGCAGCATGTCGCCCACCGCGTGGCCGTGGGCATCGTTGAGCGGCTTGAAGTTGTCCAGGTCCAGAAACATCAACGCGCCGAATATATCGTTGCGTTTGTTGACGGCCATGGCATGGGCGAGCCGGTCTTCGAGCAGCCGCCGGTTCGGTAAATGGGTCAGTGTGTCGTAGAACGCCAATTGGCGTACCTGTTCTTCCATCTGCTTGCGCTCGGTTACGTCGAGGTTAAAGCCCTGGAAGTACTGGAACAGGCCGTGGCTGTCGCGCACCGGCACGACATGGCAGTAAAAGTCGCGGTACACGCCGTCGTGGCGGCGCAGCCTAAACTGGTTGTCGTGCTCGGTCTTGCTATGCCAATGGGCCTGCCAGATTTCCAGACTCTGCGTCAAGTCATCGGGGTGAACCAGTGCCGACCAACTGTCCAGTGTCCAGGGCACATTGGGATCCATGCCGGTGAATTCAAACCACTGTTTGTTGAAGTAGGTGTAGCTGGTGCCGTTAAAGGCCCAGATGTGCATTTGCGTCGCGTCAAGAATGCGCGTCAATCGGTCTTCACTGACTTGCAGCCGGGCGGTCAGCAAGGCCATTTGCGCTTGTGCCTTGCGCACTTCGCTCAGGTCAATGTCCATGCAAAACAGTTCGGGTGGTTTGCCAATGGGCGTTAGCAATCCATGGTTCGAGAGCACTGAAACCCGGCTGCCCCCCTTGGTTGCGAGCGAGATTTCAGCCGTGGGGATCGGCACTCCGGTCTCGGCCATATGCTGCATCGCCTCGCGCACCGATCCTTGCATTTCGGTGGGAATGATCAGGTCCAGCATATTGGCGCCTAGCGCCTCATCGCGGCTGAAACCATAGAGCCGCTCGGTGGCCTTATTCCAGAAGGTGACGGTGCCGTCCAGCGTGTAGCCTTGTACGGCCACACCGGGAATTTGTTCCATCAGGGTGCGAAATCGGGTTTCACTTTCACGCAACTGCTGCTCCCGCTCACGCAGGGCTCCGAGCATCTGGTTGAAGCTTTGAAGCAGTTGACCCACTTCGTCATTGCGGTTGATGGTGATGGCCCGGTCGGCGTGCTCCAGATCGGTCCAATGGGCCAGCGAATGCGCGGCCTCAAACATGGGCGTCAACTCCTTGCGCAACAGCCACCAGATCGCCACGCCAGCGAGCAGGGTGCACAAAAGTGCCGCTTCGAAAATTCGCTTTTGCATGGCCACCACGGGCGAGAAGACATCCACCGTGGGCAACATGGCCGATACCTTCCAGGGCACCACACTCAGGTTCTTCGCTGATGCCAGTACCTCCATGCCCGCGGGGGTCTTGAGAATTTGGCTGCCTTCGTAACCTGCCATGAATTTATCGATCTGCGGGTTCACGCCCGCCGCCGGCAACTGCTCCATCACGCGGGCCTTGTCGGTGGCAGTTACCACCAGTCGCTGTTGCGGTGCAAGCAGCAGGTAGCCGCCGGTTTTGCCATAGGTGTGGGAGTTGATTTTGTCGAGAAAGTTGGGTTGCCCAAGATCCACAACACCGACCAGCGCGGCGATCACGCGTCCGTCCTGGGGGGCGCGAATCGGGACTGCAACCGAAATCACGGGTGAATGAAGGGCCTTGCCGATGGCAGGTTGACCCACCCCCGACTTGCCGTCTTTCAGGGCAGCAGCCACATTGTCCCGTTCCAGATAGTTGAGGCCCATCCGAGGGATGCTGAGGGGAATACTGGCAATGGCCGTGCCGTCCGGCTGGGCGATGTAGGCACCTGCATTGAAGATTCCATTCAGCGTAAATTGCTCTTCCAGCAGGGCCTGGGGTGAACGCCTTCCAAGCTGCATTTGCGTTCCGAGGTGGGTTGCCACCTGGTCAAGCAATGCGATCTGTGCAGCGAAGTCGTCATTGATTTCATCGGCAATGATGGCAACAGAAGAAAACTGCTGATCGCCCAGATGCTGCAGCATGTCCTTGCGCAACATGGTTCCCGCATACAACGCGACCGCCCAGATGCTGGTCACAAAGATCAGCAGGGTGTACAAGGTGACCCGCGTCGTGATGGAGGTATTGCGCAGAAAAACCATGAACCGATTTGCTCTCTCCGTTGGGCCGTTCGCAGTGTTTGTTTTGATGGCAATGTAGCATCGCGCACGCAAGAAGGCCATGGTTCGGGGCCATCAGTCTCAGTTGAATTGATGTTTGTCAAACGATGGATCAGGGTGGCGTTGTGCTTTTCGCACGCTTGGTCTGCCTACATGCCGCGTCGATAGAATGGGCCGGAACCCCTGTCTCACCCTTATGACCACCACAACTAATCCTGTTCGCCCTCTGTTAACCGACGTTGAAGCACGTGTGCTGGGCACCCTGATGGAAAAGGCACGCACCGTACCCGACAGCTACCCCCTCTCGCTCAATTCCCTCATGTTGGGTTGCAACCAGAAGACCAGCCGGGAGCCCTTGATGGAACTGGATGAGTCCCAGGTAGCCACGGCCGTGGCCAGCCTGCGCGACCAGGGGCTGGTGCATGAAACCGCCGGTGGACGCACCACCAAATACACCCACAACTTCCAGCGCGGCGTCGGTGTGTATGAACAAGCGGCGGTGCTGCTGGGTATGCTGATGCTGCGCGGCCCCCAGACAGCGGGAGAGCTGCGCCTGAACACCGAGCGTTGGTACAAGTTTGCCGATATTTCGTCGGTTGAAGGTTTTCTGGACGAACTGCTGGAGCGCTCGCCCGAAAAAGGCGGCCCGCTGGTGGTCAAGCTGCCCCGTCTGCCCGGTACACGCGAGCAGCGCTGGGCGCACCTGCTGTGCGGTGAGGTGGACGTTTCGACGCTGGATACCGGCCGCTCGATAGCGGGCGGCGTGGGCGCATCCGAGCGCCTGGAAAAGCTGGAGGCGGAAGTGCGGTCGCTGCGCGCTACCGTGCTGAAGCTTTGTGCCGAATTGGGCGTTTCGCCGGACCAACCGACCGAAACGCCCTAAGGCCAGCACGGAACTATAAAAAAGGGGGCATCGCTGCCCCCTTCTTATTTGCGGCTGTGCCGCAGTTCGTGGTCGCTTTACTTGCCAGCCAGAACGGCGTTGAAGGTCGCGCTGGGACGCATCACCGCAGTGACCTTTTCCTTGTCGGCCAGGTAGTAGCCGCCAATGTCGGCCGGCTTGCCCTGCACTTCAGCCAATTCGGCCACGATCTTGGCTTCGTTAGCGGCCAGGTTCTTGGCCAGTCCGGCAAATTTAGCTGCCAGTGCGGCGTCTTCGGTTTGCGCTGCGAGTTCCTGTGCCCAGTACATGGACAGGTAGAACTGGCTGCCACGGTTGTCGAGCTGACCCGTCTTGGGCGATGGGCCCTTGTTGTTGTCGAGCAACTTGCCGGTGGCAGCATCCAGTGCCTTGGACAGAATGATGGCCTGCTTGTTGCCGGTCTTCAGGCCCAGGTCTTCCAGCGAAACTGCCAGCGCCAGGAATTCACCCAAGGAATCCCAGCGCAGGTGGTTTTCTTCCACCAGTTGCTGCACGTGCTTGGGAGCCGAGCCGCCGGCACCGGTTTCGTACATGCCGCCGCCCGCCATCAGCGGAACGATGGACAGCATCTTGGCCGAGGTGCCCAGTTCCATGATCGGGAACAGGTCGGTCAGGTAGTCACGCAGGATGTTGCCGGTGGCGCTGATGGTGTCCAGGCCGCGGACCACGCGCTCCAGCGTGTAACGCATGGCACGCACCTGGCTCATGATCTGGATGTCCAGGCCGGCGGTGTTGTGCTCGTGCAGGTACATCTTGACCTTGGTGATCAATTGCGCTTCGTGTGGGCGGTACTGGTCGAGCCAGAACACCACCGGCATACCGGAGTTGCGGGCGCGGTTGACGGCCAGCTTGACCCAGTCGCGGATGGCAGCGTCCTTCACCTGGCACATGCGCCAGATGTCGCCGGCTTCCACGTCCTGGCTCAACAGCACTTCGCCGGTGTTCAGGTCGGTGATGTTGGCAATGCCGTCTTCGGTGATCTCGAAAGTCTTGTCGTGCGAGCCGTACTCTTCGGCCTGCTGGGCCATCAGGCCGACGTTGGGCACGGTGCCCATGGTCTTGGGGTCGAACGCGCCGTGCCATTTGCAGAAGTTGATCATCTCCTGGTAAATACGGGCGAAGGTCGATTCGGGCATCACGGCCTTGACGTCCTTCAGTCGGCCGTTGGCATCCCACATCTTGCCGCCATTGCGAATCATGGCGGGCATGGAAGCGTCCACGATCACGTCGTTGGGCGAGTGGAAGTTGGTAATGCCCTTGGCGGAATCCACCATGGCCAGTTCGGGACGGTGCTCGTGGCAGGCGTGGATGTCGCGCTTGATTTCATCCTGCTGGCTCTGCGGCAGGGTGGCAATCTTGCCGTACAGGTCGGCCATGCCGTTGTTGACGTTAACGCCCAGTTCCTTGAACACGGCACCGTGTTTTTCGAAGGCGTCTTTGTAGAAAATCTTGACGCAGTGGCCGAACACGATGGGGTGGGACACCTTCATCATGGTGGCCTTGACGTGCAGCGAGAACATCACGCCGGTCTTGCGCGCGTCTTCAATTTCACGCTCGTAAAACTCCAGCAGGGCCTTCTTGCTCATGAACATGCTGTCAATGACTTCGCGGTCCAGCAGGGAAACCTTGGGTTTCAACACAATGGTCTGACCGCTCTTGGTGATCAGTTCCATCTTCACGTCGCGGGCGCGGTCCAGGGTGATGGACTTTTCGCCGTGGTAGAAGTCGCCGCTGTGCATGTGCGAAACGTGCGAACGCGATGCCTGGCTCCACTCGGCCATGCTGTGCGGGTTCTTGCGGGCGTATTCCTTCACAGCCTTGGGTGCGCGGCGGTCGGAGTTGCCTTCGCGCAGAACCGGGTTCACCGACGAGCCGATGCACTTGGCGTAGCGGGCGCGGATGGCTTTTTCTTCTTCCGTTTTGGGTGCTTCGGGGTAATCGGGCAGGGCGTAACCCTTGGATTGCAATTCACGGATGCAGGCAATCAACTGGCCCACGGAGGCGCTGATATTGGGCAGCTTGATGATGTTGGCTTCGGCCTTGAAGGTCAGCTTGCCCAGTTCGGACAGCGTATCGGGTACGCGCTGAGCCTCGGTCAGCACTTCGGGGAAGGTAGCCAGCACACGGGCAGCCACAGAAATGTCGCTCTCGGCCACTTCAATACCTGCGGGCTCGGCAAAGGTGCGGATAACCGGCAGGAAGGCGCAGGTGGCCAGGAAAGGGGCTTCATCTGTCAGGGTGTAGATGATTTTTGACTTTTGTGTCGTCATTTGTGTCCTCTTGTGCTATGGAAATAGGGGGTGAAAGAAGCAAGCCGTTGAATGGTAATCAACCTTCTATTATCCCGATCAAAACCTGCAGGTCTCTGACAATTGGGCTTGCTTTTTCAGATAAGCATCACGAAATGCATCGTGACGGGGGCTGGCTGTGCCGTGTTGGGCGCGTCAGGACTGCAGCGCCTGCTCCACGGCTTGCTTGGCATCCGCCATGGCGGTGAAGAATCGGGTGGGCTGGGGCATCGCCTTGGGCAGGTGGGCAGGGGCGGGCCAGAGGCGGCCGTCAAGCCAACTGGCCGCGCAACCACCAATGTCCTTGGTCTTGAGCTGGCACACCGGCGTGCCGTCGAGCAAGGCTGTGCAGCCGGGTGGGGTGTCGCTCCAGGTGATCGTGGCCATAGGCACCTAAGTTCTGAATTTTGGTGGGCCATTTTAGGGGCCGAAAGTACCGGCTTCAAGCCTTGTCGCGCCTTGTTTTTGTCCATTCTTTTGGCAAGTTCGGGCGTTCTCGGGCGGCTTCAGGCAGAACTTGGATGCGCCAGGATGGTGCGGATGCTGACCTCTGATGTAGCGCAAGGAAGTGCTTTGCAGATGGCCCAAAATCGGCGCGGCGGGTCGTGTCACACTGTCAAGTGCTGTGGCGCGCGTCTTCCGCCGCTGAATAACTGAAAGAATTTCCCCATGAAACGTGACCCCTCCGCGCCCGGTTCCCAAGCCCGTGAAGAACAACCCATCAGCCACGACGTGCTGAAAGAAAAATACCTGAAACCTGGCGAGTCCGGCTATGAAGACGTCTTCCGCCGCGTGGCGCGCTCCCTGGCCAGTGCCGAGAAAGAGGCCGACCGGGCCCGTTACGAGGCCATCTTCCTGGAAAACATGTACGCCGGCGCCATTGGTGCCGGGCGCATCATGAGCGCGGCGGGCACCGATATCCAGGCCACCCTGATCAACTGTTTTGTGCAGCCCGTGGGCGACTGCATTCAGGGTGCCGACGATGCCGGCTACCCGGGCATTTACGAGGCGCTGCGCGAGGCCGCCGAAACCATGCGCCGGGGCGGTGGTGTGGGCTACGACTTTTCGCGCATCCGTCCCAAGGGAGCCGAAGTCAAGGGTACGCACTCCATGGCCTCGGGGCCGTGCAGCTATATCAATGTGTTTGACCAGTCCTGCTCCACCGTGGAAAGTGCCGGTGCCCGGCGCGGTGCCCAGATGGGCGTGTTGCGCATTGACCACCCGGACGTGCTGGAGTTCATCACCGCCAAGCGCACACCGGGCCGCTGGAACAATTTCAATGTGTCGGTCGGCATGCCCGACAGTTTTATGCGTGCGCTGGACGAAAACGCCCCGTGGGAGCTGGTGCACCGCGCCAAGCCGGGTGCCGATGCCATGGCGCAGGGTGCTTACCAGCGCGCCGATGGTCTGTGGGTTTACAAAACCCTGCCCGCCCGAGAGCTGTGGGACACGGTGATGAAGTCCACCTACGACTTTGCCGAGCCCGGCATTCTTTTTCTGGACCACATCAACCGCGACAACAACCTCAGCTATTGCGAGGAAATTGCCGCCACCAACCCCTGCGGCGAGCAACCGCTGCCGCCCTATGGTTGCTGTGATCTAGGCCCCATCATCCTGACCCGTTTTGTGCGGCACGCCTTTGGTTTTGACGGCATTGCCGCGTTTGACTTCGATGCGTTTGCGCAGTCGGTTGCCACGCAGGTGCGGGCGCTGGACAACGTGCTGGATGTCACGTTCTGGCCCCTGCAGCAGCAGCGGGATGAGGCCGCCGCCAAGCGCCGCATTGGCGTGGGCTTTACCGGCATGGGCAATGCATTGACCATGCTGTGCCTGCGCTACGACTCGGCTGAGGCGCGCGATATGGCCAAGCGCATTGCCACCTGTATGCGTGACGCCGCCTACCGGGCGTCGGTGGAACTGGCGCAGGAAAAGGGCGCCTTCCCCAAGTTCGATGCCGACGGCTATTTGCAGGCCGGCACCTTTGCCAGCCGCCTGCCGGCTGACATTCAGGCGTCCATCCGCCAGCACGGCATTCGCAACAGCCATTTGTTGTCGATTGCGCCCACCGGAACAGTCAGCCTGGCCTTTGCCGACAACGCGTCCAACGGCATTGAGCCGGCGTTTTCCTGGATGTACCGCCGCAAAAAGCGCGAGGCCGATGGCAGCACCAGCGAATACGCGGTGGAAGACCATTCCTGGCGCCTGTACCGCGAGCTCGGTGGCGATGTAAACAAGCTGCCGGACTACTTTGTGTCGGCACTCGACATGGCCGCGAGCGATCACATTGCCATGATGGAGTCGGTGCAGCCGCTGATCGACACCGCCATTTCCAAGACGGTGAATGTGCCGGCCGATTACCCGTACGAAGATTTCAAGGGCCTGTACCAGCAGGCCTGGCGCGCACGCCTCAAGGGTCTGGCAACCTACCGCCCCAACGCCATTCTGGGCTCGGTGCTGAGCACCGATGCACCCAAGCCCCCGCCGGCCGCCGACTCGATGGCCGCACCGGCCGACCCGATGCGTACCGTGATCGAAAAGCGCCCCAAGGGGGCCTTGTCGGCCGTGGCCGAAAAGATCGAGTACTGGACGCAAGAGGGCCATAAGACGCTCTACATCGTGGTGTCCTTCCTGCCCGTGCCGACGGCCGATGGCAAAGGAACGGTACAGCGCGCGATTGAGTTCTTCATGCCGCTAGGCCAGAGCGGCGAGTCGCAGCAATGGATTACGTCGAGCATGCGCCTGCTGTCACTGGCGGCGCGTGGCGGCTTCCTGGAGCGTGCCCTGCGCGATATGCGCAAGGTAGCCTGGGACCGCGGCCCGGTGCGCTTGGGCACTTACCAAAAGGCCGACGGCGGTCTGGTGCCCCTGTGGCATGACTCCGAAGTGGCGGCCATTGCCTACGCCATTCAGCAAATCATTACCCACCGCAATGAAAGTGCTTCCAGCGTCGCTGAAGCGCCGGCAGCGGTGGCAGCCCCGTCCGGCACGGCAAAGGCAACGCCTTCCGCGCCGCCCGCCATGGTGGGCAAGAAGTGTGGCGAATGTGGTGCCTATGCCGTGATTCGCAAGGATGGCTGCGACTACTGCACCCAGTGCGGGCACGTGGGTACCTGCGGCTAAGTTAGCTTGCAACGCGTGCCATGCAGCCGGAGCAGGACGCCGCAGAGCTGATCGGTACCCTGATGCAGACGCGGCAGACGATTCTGCCCGCGTGGCTGCAGGCACCGGGGCCGGATGTGCAGCAACTGCAGCAGATTCTGGGTGCCGCCGCATCGGCACCCGACCACCGCCAGTTGCTGCCATGGCGCTTTGTGCTGGTGCCCGCTGCCGCACGCAGTCTGTTGGCCGAACAATTTGCAATGGCCCTACGGGAGCGTGACGCACAGGCCTTACCCGAGCAAGTGGCGCAGGCGCGCGAAAAGGCATTTCGTGCACCGTGCCTGCTGTTGCTGGTGGTGGACTTGGCGCGGGGCGACCCGAGCGTGGATGCCTTTGAGCGGGTCTTGTCGGCGGGAGCCGCAACCCAGAATGTGTTGTTGATGGCGACCGCTCTGGGCTTTGCTTCGGCATTGACGGGTGGCCGGTCTTTGAAGTCCAGCGCGCTGCCGGCACTGTTTGGGCTGACCGACGCCGAGCACGCGCTGTGTTTTGTCAGCATCGGCACCGCTCAGAGCGGCAAACCCATGCGCTTGCGGCCGGTGCCCGATGACTACGTGAGCCGGCTTATGCCCGACGGCAAGGTGGTGTCCGGGACCGGGTTTTAGGAAATTGTCTCTAATTTGCTGCATTGCAACAAAAAGTTGTTGCGGTCGCAAAAAATCGCCGTATGATTGCGTCCATGCTGCACTGCAACATTAATTAGCCCCAACGGGCTTGTAGCGCAGAAGTTTTGTAACTTAACTGGAGAAATCGCATGACTACACTGACCGTTGAACAAATCCTGGCTGCTAACAAGACCGCTGCTACTGAAGCCCAAGCCCTGGCTGCTACCGCTTTCGCTGGCTTCGAAAAGCTGGTTGCCCTGAACGTGGCTACCACCAAGTCCGCTCTGTTCGAAACCGCCGACATGACTTCCGTGTTCAGCGCCAAGAACCCCACCGACGCCCTGGCTGCCCAAGCTGCCCTGGTGAAGCCCATGGCTGAAAAGTCGATCGCTTACGGCAAGTCCGTGTACGCCATCGCTTCTGAAACCAGCGCCGAGTTCGCCGCTGCTGCTGAAGGCAAGTTCGCTGAAGCCCAGAAGACTGCTACCGCTGCTCTGGACAACCTGGCCAAGAACGCTCCCGCCGGCACCGAGTCCGTGGTTGCTGTGGTCAAGTCCGCTGTGGCTGCTGGCCAAAACGCCCTGGAAACTGCCAAGGCTTCCGCCAAGAAGGCTGTGGAAGTTGCTGAAAAGCAAGCTACTGCCATGACCGACAACGTTCTGAGCAGCGTCAAGACCAACAGCCGCAAGAAGTAATTCAAGCAGGCTAGGAAGGGAGCTCGCTCCCGACCCAACCCAAAACAGCCGGTGGAGCAATCCACCGGCTGTTTTGCTTTTTGGGCTGGCAATTGGTAACGCCCAACCCGGGCACACTGTCACTGTTGTTCAGGAAACGGGTGGAAACCATGAAACTTGCGGTGCTGGGATTGGGTGAGGTGGGGCGCTGCTTTGCCGCGCATCTGACTGAGCGTGGGTTTGAACTGCAACTGCAGGCACCCAGGCCCAATGCCGCCGCCCTCGCGCTGGCAACCCAAAAGGGGCTGGCGCTTCACAGGGGGCCCGGTGCCTGGTTGGGGGCGGTGGACTGGGTTTTATCGTGTGTCACCGGGACGCAGGCCCTTGGCGTGGCGCAGTCGACGTTTCCACACTTGCAGCCGGGCGCCACCTATTGCGACTTCACCACCGCCACACGGCAAGTCAAACAAGAGGCCGCAGACCAGGCGGCAGCGCTTGGCATTCGGTATGTGGACGTGGCCATCATGGGCGCGGTTTCCCTGGGTGGATTTGCGACGCCCATGCTGGCTTCGGGAACGGGAGCCGAGGCCTTGGCGGGCTGGATGGATGGCGCCGGTGCCCGCTTGCAGGTGATGGCGAGTGCCGCGGCAGGCGATGCCGTGGCCCTGAAAATGCTGCGCAGCGTTTTCACCAAAGGGCTGGAGGCGCTCAGTGTCGAGGTCACTATGGCGGCCCAGCAGCAGGGCCTGCTGGTACCCCTTTTGGAGCAACTGCGCGATGTGGATGAAACGCCGCTGCGTACCTTTATGGCCATGCTGGTGAGCACGCATGTCGTGCATGCTGGACGGCGGCTGCGCGAGGTGCAGGATGCTCGCCAGGCGTTGCTGCAGCAGGGCTTGCCTTCTGCGGTGCTGCCGGGAGTAGAGGGTCGTTTTGCCTATACAGCCGAGCGTTTGGCGGTGGATCCGTTGCCGCAGGTACAACCCACGATGGAACAGGCGCTGCAATGGTTGTTGGCCCATCCAATGCCGACCTAGGACGATAACGGGGCGCTGGAGGTTAGGGTCTGCTTGCGGGCGTGCGCAGGGGCTTTAGCAAATCGCTCAGCCCGTTGTGGTCAATTTCATGCATCAGGGCCAGCAGGCGGCCCAGTTCACCCTTGGGGAAACCTTCGCGTGCAAACCAGGTGAGGTAGTTGCCGGGCAGGTCGGCAATGCGACGCCCCTTGAATTTGCCAAAGGGCATTTCACGGCTTACCAGCAGTTGCAAATCGTCGGGGCTCATAGCGGAGCCGGATCATACGTTGGGGCTCTTCGTGCGGCCTAGACGATGGGGTCAAAGTCGTTGTCAACGACGGGGCTGCGCTGCATGGCCTGCTTGGTCAGCACGGTTAGTAACATGGCAGCAGCCGCCGAACCGGCCAGTACGGGCGATGCGGAAATGACCTTGGAAAGACCGAGCAGCGCCTGTGCACTGACTTGCTGCACGTGGTGCACCAATGCGATGACATCGCCAGCGTTCACCTGGCTGGCGTCCTCGGCCTTGACCTGCAATTGGGACCAGCCGTTGCTGAGTGTGATGCGGGCAAACAGGCCGTTGGCCACGGCGGCGAGTGAAAGAAGGCTCAGGGGCTTGAGCAATTGTTCCAGCAAACGACTGCGCAGGGCCAAAGGCGCCTCTTCGTACACCTGCGCGACCAGCGCCGGCAACGGATCCTCGGTTACGGCTGTTTCGACTTGCTTGGATGCCAATTCTTGTTTCATAGATCCCCTATCCGTGCACCGCGCACTCCCTAGAAATGCGCTATGCAAGGATGGTGCCACCGTCGTATGACGCCTTGATGAATACAGGTAACCAGTCGTAAACAGCACGGCGGCGTCGACCATGACAGAATGTGCCGGCTCAATTACCCGCAGTGGAAGGCGTATGACGGACCCGGTGAAAAAAGGACTTTGGCTGGCCCGCACGCACTACCGCATGCGCATGGCCTCGTTCGCCATCGTGTTCGCCGCGAGTTACCTGCACCTGTCCGGTAAGGGGACCAGTGCCGGGACCTGGGCCTATCTGGTGGGCCTGTTGCTGGTGTATCCACAAGTGCAGTACCAAGTGGCATTGCGGTCGCGCAACCCCATCGATGTGGCCATGCGCTCACTCTGGCTGGACGCGGTGTTGCTGGGCTTGTACTGCGCCGCAGTGGATTTTTCCGATTGGTTGAGTTTTTCGGTTTCGCTGGCGGTGCTGAGCAACAACGTGGCCAACCGGGACTGGCGCCATACCGGTTGGGCCATGCTGGGGCTGATCGGTGGCGCCCTGATAGGTTGGATCGCCGGTGGCTACCAGTTCGCACCGCAGACGCTATGGCCCACCGCGCTGACGTGCATGGTTGGCTTGGGCGCCTATGTGCTGGAGGTCGGGCACATTACGTACGGACGTAACTTTCAGTTACGCAAAACGCGCGAACAGCTTCGGCAGCGGGAAAGTGAGCTGCTGAGGGCCAACAGTGCCTTGCAAAGCAACCTGCTTGAAATTGACCGGCTGCGTAAAGGGCTGGCCGACCAGGCCAACCGCGACCCGCTGACCAACCTGTTTAACCGGCGCTACCTGGACAGCACGCTGGATCGGGAAATGGCACGCTGCCAGCGCGAAGGCAAACCGTTGGCCTTGGTCATGATTGATATTGACCACTTCAAGAAATTCAACGACCGCTACGGCCATGTGGCCGGCGACGGCTGTCTCAAGGCCGTGGCGCTCGCGCTGCAGGGCAGTGCCAAACGTGCGGGGGATCTGGCGGCACGCTACGGCGGCGAAGAGTTTTCGCTGGTGTTGCCCGATACCGAGCTGGCCGATGCCTTGCATCTGGCGGAATCTCTGCGGGAAGCGGTGCACACCCTGGCCATTGCCCATGCCTTGTCGCCCTGTGGGGTGGTCACCATCAGCGTGGGGCTGGCGGTGATGAGTGGGGCGGCCCACAGCAGCGCCGATCAGTTGACGCACGCGGCGGATCAGGCCCTGTACTACGCCAAATGGGGTGGACGCAACCGGGTGCAAGCCGCACCTGAAATTCCACCGGGCGACCCGCTGGATGGCGTGTTGAACATCCGCTTGACGCCGCTCGAATGGAACCCTTTGCATGCCTCTGGCAATGCCGAAATTGACGCCCAGCATCAGGAACTGTTTGTGCAGATCAATGCGGTGGTCGCCTCAGTGGTGAACGGGCTTCAAGCGGTCGAAGTGGCAGCGCAGATGGACAACCTGATCCGCAATGTGGCGGACCACTTTGAGGCGGAAGAACGTTTGCTGGGCGCGGCCGGTTTTGAGGGTTTACCAGGTCACGCGGCGGCACATGGCAAGCTGATGGAGCGCGCTGTTTTTCTGGTCAACCACTATCGCAACGCGCGGCTTCCCATTGGGGACCTGCTGCAGTTTCTGATGCAGGACCTGATTGCCGCACACGTGATGGTGGAGGACCTGAGCTGCTTTGCGCCCGGCGCGGCGGAGGCGGTCTGAGGGGCGCGGCCCGACTCGCCGTGTCCGTCAGACGCCCGTGGTTTTGAGGGCCTGACTTGCCTCGACATCTTTTTCAAACTGGGTGATGGCGGCTTCCGTGAGCGCATCAGAAGACCATGCCGCCCAGCTCGCCGGCGGCAGGGTCACCGCAGCGGCGCCACAGGCCATCAGGCGGGCCAGTACATCGTGGGACTTGATGCTGGCTGCAAGCAAGGCTGGGCCGTTGGACTGCACCGCGACGCAGGCTTGCATCAGGGGCCAGACGTCGCGGCCGTCGGTGGCCAGGCGCCCGATGTAAGGCGCCACATACTGCACCCCCAGCGACTGGGCCCAAAGCAGTTGCACCGGGTTCGACAGGCCGGTGAGCAGGATCGCCTGTTTCTGCGACTGCACCGCGCGAATGCAGCCCAGCCAGTCGGCATGGCAGGGAAGTTTGATGGTCAGCGTGACCCCGACATCGGCAGCGGTTTTTTGCAGGGGTTCGAGCCAGCGCAAGGCCTCGTCGGCTTGGGGGCGGGGCAACTGCAGCATCAGTTCGGCAAGCCCGGCATCGGCCACTGCCTGAATCAAACCGGTGTAGCTGTCCAGGGTGACCGGCAGTCCGGCCTGGCGCACCAGCGTCGGGTTGGTTGTGACGCCCTGCACCGGCGGGCAACCGGCCGGCAAGGCCCAGGCAGAAGCGACAGCGGAGTCCAGAAATACTTTCAAGGTTGTCCTTTTGCGAAAAGCAGGGATTAGGAATGTAGTGGCAAAATTGTCTGGACGCCCTGGGGCCCTGAATAGCCCCAAGTGGCGGTAAACCACACTAACTTCTGCCATTCGGCACTGCAAACATGACATCCATATACGTACTCGGTGAAGCCCTGATGGACTGCGTCGCCACCGCCGACGGCCGGCTTCAACCCCATGTGGGTGGAAGTCCTTTCAATATGGCGCGCGCCGCCGCCCTGCGTGGCGGCACCGTGGCGTTCATCAACCGCTTTTCCCAGGACCAGTTCGGTGACCAGATGCAGGCGCAGTTGGCCAAGGACAAGGTGCAGACCGTGCTCGGCACGAGTCGCCTGCCGACCTCGCTGGCCGTGGTGCAGGTGAAGGACGGCCAGCCCAGCTACGGTTTTTACCGCGAAGGCATTGCCGACCGCGACTACCGCGTGGACGAGGTGCTGCAGGCGCTCGGTTCGGTAGCGCCCGGCGTGCTGCACACCGGCTCGCTGATGCTGGTGCCCCCGGAACACGACAAAGTGCTGGCGGTATTGCAAGGCGCCAAGGCGCAGGGCTGGGTCATCAGCGTGGATGTGAACCTGCGCCCCAAACTGGCCGCCGACCTGAACGCCTATGTGGCTGCGGTGAGGCAAGTGGCTGCTTTGGCCGACTGGATCAAGGCCAGCGATGAAGACCTGCACCTGCTCGGATTTGCCAATGCCAGCAAGGCCACCGCGCCGGAAATGGCGCAGGCGTTTGCCGCCCAGGGCGCCACCCGCATTGCGCTCACCTTTGGTGGTGACGGGGCGTGGTTGAGCGTGGACGGCGCCACGGCGGAAGATACGGCTCCGGTGGTGCGCGTCATTGACACCGTGGGCGCTGGCGACACCTTCTGGGGCAACTGCCTGGCCGACTGGACGCTGGACGCACAGGGCGCGGCCGAGCGGGTGCAATCCACCCTCAAAAACGCCATGCGGGCGGCGGCCATCAACTGCACCCGGGCCGGCTGCCAGCCGCCCACCCAAACCGAGTTGTTCGGTCTGGCGCAGCAGCAACAGCAACAACAGTAAGTACGCCCATGCAACTGTCCATTAACGGCAAAACGGTCGAGGTCGATGCAGCTCCTGATATGCCGGTTTTGTGGATGTTGCGTGACCTGTTGAACCTCACCGGTACCAAATACGGCTGCGGCATGGCCCTGTGCGGTGCCTGCACCGTGCACCTGGACGGCCAGCCGGTGCGGTCCTGTGTGGTGCCGGTTTCGGCGGCGCAGGGCAAGGCTATCAAAACGATTGAATCGCTGGGTGCCAACGGCCGATTGCATGCACTGCAGCAGGCCTGGATTGACGAACAGGTGCCGCAGTGCGGCTACTGCCAGAGCGGCATGCTGATGGCCGCTGCCGCGCTGCTGGAGCACAAGCCCCGTCCCAGCGACGCCGATATCGATGCGGCCATGACCAATCTCTGCCGCTGTGGCAGTTACCAACGCGTGCGCAGCGCCATACACCGTGCGGCGCTGGAATTGCGTGGGGGTTCAGCATGAAACGGCGTACCTGGATTCTGAGTGCCCTGGGCGCCACCGGGGCGCTGGTGGTGGGTTGGGGCGTCATGCCGGCCCGCTCGCGCATGGGCGACCCGGCCACGATGTTGCCCACCCGGGGCGACGTGGCACTCAACGGCTGGATCAAGATTGCAGCCGATGGCAGCGTCATTCTGGCCATGCCCCGCAGCGAAATGGGGCAGGGCGTGCACACCGGGCTGGCCACTCTGGTAGCCGAAGAACTGGATGTGCCGTTCTCGCTCATCCAACTGGAGCAGGCGGGCTATGAAAGCCTCTACGGAAACATCAGCATGCTGGTGGCCTCGCTGCCATTTCATCCCCTGGAGTCCGAAGGTGGGAATAAGCCGGCCAAAGTGCGCATCGGCGAGTGGATGGTCGGCAAGGTCGCGCGTGAGCTGGGCATCAACGCCACCGGCGGCTCGTCCAGCCTGGCCGATGCCTGGGACACGGTGCGCATGGCGGCAGCGGCGGCGCGTTCGGCTCTGCTGGGTGCGGCGGCGGCGCTCTGGCACGTGCCGGTGGCCGAACTGCGCATCGTCGACGGGCAGGTGCGCCACGCTTCCGGCCGGAGCACGCACTTTGGCACCCTGGCGGCTGCAGCCGTGCACAGTCCGGCACCGGTGGTGCTGAAAGAACGCAAGGACTGGACGCGCATTGGCACCAGCCCATTGCGCCGCGATGTTCCGGCCAAGGTGGACGGCAGTGCGCAGTTTGGCATTGATGTGCGTGTGCCCGGCATGTTGTTTGCGGCGGTGCGCATGTGCCCCATGCTGGGTGGCAGCGTGGCCGCGCTGGACAGCCAGGCCGCGCTGGCCATGCCGGGGGTGCGCAAAGTGGTGCCGCTGGAGGCTGTGGCTGGTTCCACGGCCGGGTTTGCCGTGGTGGCACAGACCAGTTGGCATGCCCGCAACGCCGCCCTGGCCGTGCCGGTGCAGTGGCAGCAGCGTGCAGCCGGTGCGCTGGATTCCGACCGCATTCAGGAGGCGCTGCTGGCCCGCCTGAAAACCGATCCAGGTTTTGTTTTTTACGAAAAAGGCGATGCCGCCGTTGCCGAGGCGGGTGCCGCCAGCGTGCTGCGCGCTACCTACTCGGCGCCGTATCTGGCCCACGCCACGCTGGAGCCCATGAACTGCACCGCGCAGTTCCGCGATGGCAAGCTCACGGTGTGGGCACCGACCCAGGTGCCCGGCTTTGCCCGCGACGTGGCAGCCCGGGTGGCGGGAATCGATGCGGAGCAGGTCACCTTGCACGTCACCTATCTGGGTGGTGGTTTCGGGCGTCGATTGGAGGTGGACAGTGTGGCGCAGGCGGTGCAGGTAGCAATGGCCTGCGACGGCCAGCCGGTGCAACTGCTTTGGTCGCGGGAGGAAGACACCACGCATGACTTTTACCGGCCCCTGCATGTGGCGCAGTTGTCTGCTGCGCTGGACGCCCAGGGGCAAGCCAGCAGCCTGCGCATCCATTCGGCCGGCGATGCCATCACCCCCCGCTGGATGGCGCGTGGCATGCCCGCGCTGGCGGGTCCGGTGGATACGCCCGATAAAACGACGGCCGAAGGGCTGTTCGATTTGCCCTACGGTTTTACCCACCAGCACATGGCCCATGTGGCCACCCGCTCGGAGGTGCCGGTGGGGTTCTGGCGCTCGGTCGGGCACTCGCACAACGCATTTTTCTCCGAGGGTTTTGTCGATGAACTGGCTCACGCAGCCAAAACCGATCCGCTGGAGTTTCGCCGTGCCTTGCTGAAAGATGCGCCGCGCTATCTGGCGGTGCTGAATTTGGCCGCCGAGAAGGCTGGCTGGGGCAAGCCACTGCCTGCGGGGCACGCACACGGCGTGGCCCTGCACGAATCATTTGGCAGCATCGTGGCCGAGGTGGCCGAGGTGTCCCTAGAGGAAGGCAAACCCCGGGTGCACAAGGTGGTGTGCGCGGTGGATTGCGGCACCGTAATCAACCCCGGTGTGGTGGCGCAGCAAATGGAGAGTTCGGTGGTGTTTGGACTGAGCGCCGCACTGTTTGGTCGGATCGACATTCGCAATGGCGAGGTTCAGCAGACCAACTTTCACAATTACCCGCTGCTCACGCTGGCCCAGACGCCAGCGGTGGAAACCTGGCTGCTGCCCAGCGAACGCCCGCCCGCCGGTGTGGGTGAGCCCGGCGTGCCGCCGGTGGCGCCGGCGGTTGCGAATGCCTTGTTTGTGCTGACCGGCAAGCGCCTGCGGGCGCTCCCGTTGCAAGTCTGAGACTTCGGTCGGCTCGCGATCAGGGCGCCAGTTTCCACTGGCAAACCTGCTCCAGTGGCATCGGTTTGGCGAATTGGTAGCCCTGCGCGTAGGTACATCCCATCGAGGTAATCAGATTGGAGGTCGCGTTGTCCTCGATGCCCTCGGCCACACTGGTCAAATCCAGACGGCGCGAGAGTTCGAGTGCCGACTTGATGATGTGAAAACTGCGGGTGGAGTCGTGCATCTGCTGCACAAAGCTCTTGTCAATTTTGATGGTGGAAAAGGGCAGAGTCTGCAAGTAGTCCAGCCCGGCATAGCCGGTACCAAAATCGTCCAACGCAATGCCTACGCCCAGATCGCGCAATTGCTGCGTCACCGCAGTGACCTGGCTCAGGTTGGTGATCACGGCCGTCTCGGTCAGCTCAATGCGCAACTCGGCAGGCGGCATGGCCATGGCGAGCAGGCGCTGCTGAATGTCTTCGGCGATGCCCGGTTGGCATAGTTCGGGGCCGGACAGGTTGAGGCTGACAAAGGGCGTGGTCCCGGGCGCGCCCTGGCACAGAGGGCGTAGACGGGGCCAGTCGAGCATGCCCCGGCGCAGCACCCAGTCTCCAATGCGGTGAATCAGCCCGGTCTTTTCGGCCAGTGGAATAAATTCGTCCGGGCTAATCAGGCCCATGGTGGGGTGGCGCCAGCGCACCAGACCTTCGTAGCCAATCAGCGAGCGACTGGCCATGTGGATGATGGGCTGATAAAAAAGTTCGAGCTGGTTGGAACCAATGGCCGCCGACAGGTCATGCGCCAGCGACAGGGTGCGCACCGCTGCGGCATGCAGATCGGGGGTCGATTGCGGTGCATTGGTGGTGCCCGGTGCCTTGGCCAACTCGGCGTCGCCGGCCGATTTGCCGCTGGAGTTGCGAAAGCGCTCCAGCAACAAGCGCAAAAGATACTGAATGACGGGGTCGGCACGCCCCAGCAGTTCTTCGACGTGCTGGCGGTCAATGCGGATCAGCGTGGTGGGCATTAATGCCTTGACGGTGGCGGTACGGGGTTGGCGGTCGAGCAGGGCGACTTCGCCAAACATGGCGCCTTCGGCCAGCACCGCCAGACGCAGTGGCTGGTCCGCGCTACCTGCCAGAACCTCCACACAGCCGCTTTCGATCACGTAAGCGGCATCTCCCGAATCGCCGGTCCGGAACACCGTGGCGTGGGTGTCCAGGTACTCGCGCTTGAAGCCGTTCATCTGGTTGTTCATGACTCTCTAAAAAAGAGCCTCCATCGTGCCCTGCTTGGACCACGCGGTCAACTGGCTAGGACCAGTAAACCGCTCCTTCGCTGGCGTACCACTGGGTCATGCGGTCGGCTACGGCCCCTTCAATCCGGCCGCGCCGGATTTTCATGGTGGGAGTCAGGAAACCGTTCTCGATGGACCAGGGTTCGGATGCCACCACCAGCATGCGCAGGTGCTCGTAGTCGGACAGGCTGCGATTCACATCGTGCAGCAATTGCGTGAGTTCGCGCTCCACTTCGGCCCGCACCTCGTCCGAGCCCATGCGCGGACGCAGCGCCTCGCTCAGCACCACCATGGCGTACGCCGACGATTGCCCCACACCAGAGACCATGCTGAGTTCAATCATGGGGTGGGCATTGAGCAGGTTTTCGATGGGCGCAGGCGCCACGTACTTGCCTTTGGCAGTCTTGAATATTTCCTTGACCCGGCCGGTAAGCCGGAGCAGGCCGTCCGCATTGCGTTCGCCCTTGTCGCCGGTATGGAAGAAGCCGTCCGGGGTAAACACTTCGGCATTCAAATCCGGGCGTTTGTAATAGCCCACCATCTGACCCGGAGACTTCAACAGCACCTCGTTTTCTTCACTGAGTCGCACCTCAACGCCCGGCATCGGAACGCCCACGCAACCCGGCGCATTGAAGTGTGTGGTGGACGCATGCGAATAGGCAAAGTCCTCGGTCATGGCGTAGCCTTCCAGGAGCTTCAGTCCCAGACGCCGGTACCAGGTAATCAGGTCGGGCGGAATCGGGGCCGATCCGCTACAGGCAACCAGCACCTGATCCAGCCCCAGGCCCTTGAGCACTTTGCGACCGACCAGCTTTCCAAGAATGGGGATGCCGAGCAATCGGTCCAGCTTTTTGGGCGGCATCTTGCTGAACACGCCTTGCTGAAACTTGAGCCACAGGCGCGGCACCGAAATGAAGACGTTCGGCCGGGCCCGGTTCAGGTCTTGTATGAAGGTGTCCAGCGATTCGGCAAAGTAAATGTGTGAGCGGCCATCGACCAGTGCGGCGCCCTCCATCCAGGCGCGCTCAAAAATGTGCGCCAGCGGAAGGTAGGACAGCAGGCGTGGCTCCACTTCGGGGCCAATGGTTTTCTGAATGAATTGGCTGATGCCGACACTGGCTGCCGAAGCACCAGCAAAGCTGTGCATGACGCCCTTGGGTTCGCCGGTGGAACCCGAGGTGTACATCAATAAAGCCATGTCGGTGCCGGCGCGCTGCACCTTGCCGGTCAGCGGGGAGGTGCGCCGGGTGATGGTGTCCCAGCTCTCAAATGGGGTGGCCGGTGCCAACGGCATGGCAATGCAGGGTAGGCCTGTCGGAATGGCGGGTGCCTGCTGTTCCCAGGTGTCCAACTTGCCCACAAACAGCAGGCTGGAGCCGCTGTGTTCCAGTACGTAGCGGATGGTGTCGGCGGTTTCGGTGGGAAATATGGCCACCGTGGTGCCGCCTGCCAGCCAGATCGCCAATTCGGCAATGAAAAAGTGGGCGCAGTTCTTGGATAGGATGGCAATCCGCGCACCCGGCTCCAGACCCATCGATTTGATGTGCGTGGCCATGCGGCGGGCCTGGTCCATGGTCTGGGCCCAGGTGTAGTCCTGCACCTGGTTGTTGCCGAGTGGTTGCGTTAAAAAAACCTGGCTGGAACGGGCCGTCTCGTGCTCGTAAACGTAATCCAGCATCAGCTTGCTTGCCGCCATGGGCGTCCCCTTTCATTGTTGGCTTCGGTATGCCTTGCATTGTCCGGATAAACGCCCAAAACGGTTTGGTGCTTTCCCTATCGGTGTAACCCCCATGGCGCTGCATGTTCCAATCGCCACATGAACCCCGATGCACACACACTTTGGCGCGCCCCGCGATGGGCGTTTGCCATTTTGCTGGCCCTGCTGGGCATGCTGGGGCCGTTCTCCATTGACACCTATTTGCCGGCTTTCTCCGGCATTAGCACTTCGTTGCACGCCACGCCGGTGGAAATGCAGCAGACGCTTTCGGCCTACCTGTTTGCCTTTGCGTTCATGAGCCTGTTTCATGGCTCCATTTCCGACAGCGTGGGACGCCGGCCGGTGGTGTTGTGCGGGCTGGTGCTGTTCACGCTGGCCTCGGTGGGGTGTGCCTTGTCGCAAAGTATTGGGCAACTGATTTTTTTCCGCACCATGCAGGGCCTGTCCACCGGTGCCGGCATTGTGGTGGCGCGTGCCATCGTGCGCGACATGTACCCACCCTCGCAGGCGCAGCAGGTGATGAGTCAGGTGACCATCTTTTTTGGTGCCGCCCCGGCCATTGCGCCCCTGCTGGGCGGGTGGCTGCTGGGCGTTTCGGGCTGGCACGCCATCTTCTGGTTTTTGTCCGGCGTGGGGGTTGCGCTGGGGCTGGCGATTTATCGCCTGCTGCCCGAAACCCTGCACCAGGCGCAGCGTCAGCCGTTTCATCCGCAGGCCTTGCTGGCGGGCTACTGGAAACTCGGCTCGGACCCGCGCTTTTTTCTGCTGGCGCTGGCCAGCGGTATTCCGTTCAATGGTTTGTTTTTGTATGTGCTGTGTGCGCCGGCATTTTTGGGGGAGCATCTGGGCTTGCCGCCGGCGCATTTTTTCTGGTTCTTCATGCTCTCCATTGGCGGCATCATGTGCGGCGCCTGGGTCAGCGGTCGGGTGGCGGGCAAGCTCACTCCTAAGCGCCAGATCCGCAACGGCTTTGTCATCATGGTGGGCGTGGGGTGCATCAATTTGCTGGCCAATCTGCTGTTCAAGGCCGATGTGGTCTGGGCCATGCTGCCCATCTGTGTGCTGTCTTTTGGCTGGGCCCTGATGGTGCCGGTGGTGACGCTGCTGGTGCTGGACCTGCACCCCGAGCGGCGTGGCATGGCGTCGAGCCTGCAGATGTTTATCGGCTCTAGTGCCAATGGATTGGTGGCCGGAGTGATTTCTCCTTGGGTCATGCATTCCACCGTGGGTCTGGCAGCAACGTCGGTGGGCATGGTGTGTATCGGATTACTGGCGTGGATCTTCATCCGCAAACGCTGGCCGGAGATCGGGCAGCAGGTGCATGCCTGAGCCCCATTTGTTGTAAGCAAACATGTCTGAGACCGTTGCGGGCAGTGCGGACACCTAAAATTTCAGAGGGCGCTTTGCGTCTGCTTTAGGGAACTACTATGTCAATCCAATCCTCTCGTTGGGCCTGGCTGGCCAGCGGCCTTCTCGGCCTGACTGCAGCCGGCGTTTTTGCCCAGACCACTGTCACCATTACCTCAACCGGCACCCAGCCGGTGGGCACTGCGCCAACGACGGTGCGTCCCACGACAGGGGATGCCAAGATCGCCCAAGCACTCGCCAAGACCGAACTGGCGCAGGCCGGCATCACCCAACCCACTCCGGCTCAAATGCAAGCGGCGCTCAACGGTGGCACCGTAACGCGGGCCGACGGGACAACCGTGGTGTTCAAGGGCGTTGTGACACAACACCAGTCCGGCATGGGCTGGGGCCAGATTGCCAACGCCATGGGCGTGAAACTCGGGTCATTGGTCAGCGCCACCCGATCCGAACATGCGGGCAAGAAAGAAGCCCATGAATCGGAGGATGGCGACCATACCCACAAGGGCGCCAGAGACAAGGCCGAGGGCAGCAAACCGGCGAAGTCATCAGAGTCCGCACACGCCAGCGGTGGCGAAGGTAGCCACGGCAATAGCGGTGGAAGTGGTGGTGGTGGCAGCGGTGGCGGGGGCCACGGCGGCAAAAAGTAAAGGATTGAAACCATGAAAAAAACCTCTGCATTGCTGGTGATGGCCGCATTGGCTGTTTTTGCTACCCACGCTTCGGCGGAAAAACGGGACTGGGAAGAGGACGATCATGGCCGTGGTCACGGCAAGAGCCATAAGCGAGAGTCTCAGCGTGAGTACCAGCGCGACGAGCGTCCCGTGGTGGAAATCCAGATTGGTGGCTACTTCGGTGATCGCCATCGCGCGGCCGCTTACGAGTACTACGAGCGCCAGGGTCGTGCGGGCCATTGCCCGCCGGGCTTGGCCAAAAAGCACAACGGCTGTCAGCCCCCCGGCCATGCCAAGCAGTGGCAAATGGGCCGGACGCTGGAGCGCAGTGTGGTGGTGTATCCGGTGCCGCGTGACGTGATCGTCCGGATCGGGCAGCCGCCTGCGGGCTACCGCTATGTGCAGGTGCTGGGCGATGTGCTGATGGTGGCCATTGGCACCAATATGGTGGTGGATGCCATCGAAGACCTGATGCGCTAGCCGCCCGCTTTTCGTTTGCGTTGCGGGGCTTGGGGCGACACCACGGTGTAGCCCTTGCAGGGGATTGTGTTTATACTGTTTAAAAAAACAGTACATAGCCAAAACCCTTGCCATGTCTGCCTCTGCGCGCTCCTCTGTTCTTGCTTTGCACGGCATTCATGCCGATGTCTGGCACGCGCACGCCCTGTCGCAGGCGCCCCAGCAGGTGCTGGCCACGGGGGATGCGGCGCTGGACGCGCAGTTGCCCGGCGGCGGTTGGCCGGTCGGCGCTTTAACCGAAATTTTGCAACCCGCCGGCGTGCACAGCGAGTGGCGTTTGCTGCTGCCGGCGCTGGCAGCTTGCGGCCCCGCGCCGGTGGTACTGGTGGGGGCGCCGCATGTGCCGTTTGCGCCCGCGTTGGCGGCGCAGGGGCTGGCCGCCCGGAGGCTGTTGCAGGTGCAGGCGTTAAGTCCGGCGCTGCGTTTGTGGGCCGCTGAGCAGGCGCTGCGCTGCGCCGATGTGAGTGCCGTGCTGGCCTGGTTGCCGCAGGCCCGCGCCGATGCGCTGCGGCGCCTGCAAATGGCGGCGGCCGAATACAGCAAGCTGCTGTTTGTCATGCGGCCCGCCAGCGCACAGGCGGAGGCCTCGCCCGCCGCGTTGCGGCTGCAGGTGCAGCCTAAATCTCGGCCAGCCTGGCCCGATGGCATCGAGGTCGGGTTGCTCAAGCGCCGTGGCCCGCCACTGGATCAGCCGCTGCACCTGAGCGGGCGCACGGCGCGCATGAACCTGCTGCTGGCAGCAGGGCAGATCGATGCACTGGATCGCACTGCAACCCCCGCCTGAACCGGCAGACCGCGCAGCGTCCGACCCGGCAACGCCAGCCGATATGCCGACAGCGCTGGCCTGGTGGGCGCTGCAGTTCACGCCGCTGGTGGCGCGCGTGGAGGCGGCGCTGGTGCTGGAGGTGTCCAACAGCGAGCGGCTGTTTGGTGGCCGTGCGGCGTTGCTGCAGCGGCTGTTTGATGCCCCGCTTGCGCAGGCCGTGCACGCGCATGCGCAGGGCGAAACCTCGCTGCTGGCGCTGGGGCGCTTGTGGGCCCATTTGCCGGGTGCCGCCGAGTTGCCCATCGACCGCCTGCCGCTGCACACCCTGGCCGCCGCCCGCCTGCACCTGCCCACCTTGCACCGTCTGGGTTGCACCACCTGGGGCCAGTTGCGTGCCTTGCCGCGCGGCGGTTTGGTGCGGCGCTTTGGTGCCGGGTTGGTCGATGCCCTCGACTGTGCCTACGGCACGCGGCCTGAGCTGTATCCCTGGCTGCGGCTGCCCGAGGTGTTTGAGGCCCGGCTGGAACTGTCGGCTGCGGTCGAGTCGGCGGAAGCCCTGCTGTTTGGTGCGCGCCGCCTGCTGGCACAACTGCAGGTGTGGCTGCGTGCACGCCAGAGCGGCGTGCTGGCGCTGGAGTTGCGCTGGGATCTGGATGCGCGACGCTCCAATGCGCTGCATGTGGACGCCCACCACAACGGCAGCGCGCAAGGCAGCATGACCGTGCGCACCGCGGAAGCTACCCAGGACATGCAGCATCTGCAACGCCTGCTGGGCGAGCAACTGGCCAAGGTCAACTTGCCCGCGCCGGTGCTCTACCTGCACCTGCGCACCCTGCAAACGCATCCGCTGGGAGGCGAGTCACAAAGCCTGTTACCGCAAGATATTCGCAAGGGCGACAGCCTGCACCAGATGCTGGAGCGGCTGGGCGCGCGCCTGGGGCGTGAGCAGATTCTGTGCGTGCAGCCCCAGCCGCAGCACCAGCCCGAGCACCAGCAGGTGTGGCTGCCTTGGACGCCCGCTTCCCCTACTTCACTCACTTCGCCCGCCAGCCCGCCGGCCGAGGCCGCGTGGTTGCCAACCTGGTTGTTGCCGGTGCCCCAGCCGCTGGCCGTGCGCCAGCAATGCCCGCAATACCACGGCCCCCTGACGCTGCTGGCCGGCCCGCAGCGACTGGAGATCGGCTGGCTTGAAGGCGAGGCCGCGTTGCGCGATTACTTTGTAGCCCAGAGCCCCCACGCCGGACTGGTCTGGATTTTTCGAGAGCGGCTGGGAACCGGGGCCAACAAAAGCCACAACGAGGACCCGCCCCGATGCTGGTTTCTGCACGGCCTGTTTGCGTGACGCGAGGCTGGCAAACCGTGCGTCCCTGCAGGCGATGAAGGTTGCTTTTACGGCGCCTTACGCGCGCAAGCGAGGGGGGCTGTATCGACCATCTGGCGGTGTTGACGTCTTGAAAAAGGCGATCGACTCCTGAAGCTGCTCGGCCTGCCCGGTCAACTCCTCGCTGGTCGCCGCCAACTCTTCACTGGCGCTGGCGTTTTGCTGTGTAACGCGTGAGAGTTGTCCCATCGCCCCGCCAATCTGCACCACCGATCCACTTTGCTCCGAGCTGGCCGACGCAATTTCTTGCACCAGTTCACTGGTTTTTTGGATGCTGGGAACAATCTGATCGAGCAGCTTGCCCGCACGTTCAGCCGTGGTGACGGAGTTGCTGGCCAGGTCACCAATTTCCTTGGCCGCATGCTGGCTGCGCTCGGCGAGTTTGCGTACTTCGGCCGCTACCACGGCAAATCCCTTGCCGTGCTCTCCAGCTCGCGCAGCCTCAATGGCGGCGTTGAGGGCCAGCAGGTTGGTCTGGTAGGCAATGTCGTCCACGATGCCGATGGTGGTGGCGATCTGCTTCATGGCCGCCACGGTTTGGCGCACGGCGGTTCCGCCTTCGGTGGCTTCTTTGCTGGTGTTGGTGGCCATGCCATCCGTGACTTTGGCGTTGTCACTGTTCTGGCTGATGGAGGCTGACATCACATCAATCTGGGAACTGGTTTCTTCCACCGATGCTGCTTGCTCGCTGGCAGCCTGGCTCAGGGACTGGGCCGTTGCGGAGACTTGCCCAGCCGCATTAATCAGGGCGTCCGCCGCGGAATTGACTTCACCAATGACACGCGACAGATTGCCGGCAGTCTCGTTGGCGCTCTTTTTCACCTCACCAAAGATGCCGTGGTAATCGCGTGTGATCCGGTAAGTAAGGTCACCCTCTGCCAACGCAGCCAAGGCGCGCGCAGTGTCGTGCAGGACACCTTCGCTGGTGTCGAGGAGTTGGTTCATCGCGGCTGAAAGGCTGGCAAAGAAGCCGCTCTTCCCCTCCAGGCTGACTCTGACGCCCAAATCACCCTGGCTTGCTGCATCAACAATTGACGAAACTTCCTGTTCGGACCGCACTTCATCGGTACGGTCAATCCATTGGGTGATACGGCCGATGGGCTCGCCGTGTTCATTCTGGACGGGACGCGCCAGTAAGCGCAACTTGCGCCCTTGCACCTCCATATCGACCATCTCACCAGAGCGCACCGCCTGATCAAAGCGCTGCGCATCGTCCGGGTTTTTGAACAAGGTGCTGAGCTTGTTACCGTAAAACTGGTCGGCGTTAAAACTCTCGCCTCCAAAGAGCTTGAGCAACTCTTTGGCGGGTGGCGTGGCATGCACCAGCAAAGCCTGTGCATTGGACACCGTCACGCATACAGGCAGGCTATCGAGCGACAAGCGAATGCGCTGATTAAAGGTCGCAGCCTCTGCAGCATCTTTCATGCTCGCTTGAACCTGGTCCATGGCCTCCGTGATACGCGCCTTCTGGCCCGGCAGCCGCTCCATCGTGACATCAAGCTGTCCGCCCACATAGGCGTTCACCACCTCAAGAATGCGTGCTGAATCGGCAATGTGCGATTGCACCAGCGCATTCGTGGACGCAGCCATTTCCCCGAACGCGCCGGGCAAGTTAGCTGCGGGCATACGAAAATCGAGCGCTCCGGCATTGTGCTGACGTGCCATCTCGGCCTGCTGTGCCTGGTAGTCCACCAGAACCGTTTGCATGTCTTGCATGGCGGCCATCAGAGAGCCCGTGTCGCCCGGAGCGACAGCAATGCTCGAAGTGAGGTCACCACCAGCCACCGCTTGCACCACGCGCAGCGCCTCCTTAGGATCGCCGCCCAGGCTGCGTCGCAGTTCCCGGGTCAGGTAGAGGCCCGTCATGATGGCAAGCACCACCAGCACCGCAACGCCGGCAATGAAAACCTGGAGCACCTGCCGGATTTGCGCGCGCGCACTTAACGCCGCCTCATCCGCTACGGTAACAATGGTGCTCACGTCCTTGGCCACGCCACCGGTAAGCTTGCCAAAGGCGAGCACCGTGTCGTCGTCTTCCACACTGGGTGCTTTTTGCTTCAGGACAACGCGCACCAGTTCCCGGTAAGCGGGCCAGTCCTTTGCGGCCTGGTCCAGGCTGTGCAAACTTTGCGAGGCCAGCGGGAATACCCGGTCGACCTCGGCCAGTGAACGCTCGGTAGTGGCGCGGGCATCTTTTGACCCCTCGGTCAGAATGACCTCACCCACACCACGCAGCGTCTCCTCGAGCGCCACGCGCAAATCTTCCGCCAGCTTGGCTTCATCGAGTGCGCGGTTTGCGCTGCTAAAGCCGTTGATTGCAACGGCGCCTAAGCCCGCACAGGCAAGCGCCATCAATATGACACCCATGCGCACCTGGTTGGCTAGCGTTTGGGGTAAAAATTTATTCGCCATGAGCACCTCTGCCTCGCATTAAAAAAGGGGCCAAAGGCCCCCGCAATCATCAACGCTCTGAGGGAAGATTTTTGGCCGTCCAATCCGTGTAGCCACCACGGAAATAGGAGACGTTTTTGTAACCTTCTTTGATTGCCAGTACGGCAGCCTTGTACGACTTCCAGCCGGTGGGGCCGTCGCTGTAAAACACGATGGCAGCGGATTTGTCAGCCGGAATTTTGGCGAAATCAAAAGAGTCTTCCGCTGCGTTGAAGTTCTCTACCTTGTCGCTTTTCTCTTTGTAGGCGGCAGACACTGCGGCCGGAATGTGGCCTTTGCCGAAATTCAGCGGGCTACGGGTGTCTACAAAGGTGGCGCTTTTGGCCTTGGATAGTGTGGAAGCATCGTCCACCGAGATGACCTTGCCGCCTTTAAGTGCGGTCGGTGTTGCAGGGTCTTCTGCCAAGGCGGCAAAAGAAAGTGAAGATACGAGCACAGCGAAAACAGCACGACGCAGCATATTAAATCTCCCCATTAATTAAAGTTGCAGATAAGTATTAGCACCAAAATATGACGTCTATACCCTTCGGGTGCGACCCGCTGAAGTTCAGTGCGCAAGCGTTCTTATGGTCTCTGCCCCCGTGTGGTGTCGCCCCCAAAGTTCTCGGGGTTTGACACAGCCAAGCTGACCTAAAGGCAACTTGCTAGTCCGTGCGCTACGCACGCATGAGAGGCCCATGGCTTAACACGCAGCGGCGAATCGGAAGCAGGCTATTGGGCTGTAAACCAAATATTTCTCTAGCCGTTAATCGGTGAGGCTTCACAAATTCATGTGATCAGCCATTCATCCGAAAAAAGGAAACTTCATGAAAACAAAAATTAACGCGTTGGTACTGGTGGCGGGGCTGTTCTGCGCCGCTACCGGTTTTGCTCAAACGGCGGCTGCTACAGCCACTACCGCTGCGACTACTGCCGCGACGAATGCAGTCAGCAACGCCAAAGCCAGTGCACCTGCAGCCGCTCCTGTCGCCGCTGCCCCCGTGGCCAAGGCGGATCCGAAAATGGCAGCGGGCGGTGGTGCCGGCAAGGTCTGGGTCAATTCCGGCTCCAAGACCTACCATTGCGAGGGCTCCAAGTTCTACGGCAAGACCAAGGCAGGTGAATACATGACCGAAGTCGACGCCAAGGCCAAGGGCAACAAGGCCGTTAAGGGCAAGGCCTGCGCCAAGTAAACGCGGCACGGTAAGTGAAAGGGGCGCTCAATGCGCCCCTTTTTTTTGTGCCCGAAAGGGCGCAATGGTGATCGTCGGCGTTACAGGCCGTGGGTCACCAGTTTGAAATCCGGGTCGTCCGGATAACTCTTGACCTGGTAGCCCAGGCTGCGCATGAGCTTGAGCATGCCGGTGTTGTTGGCCAGCACCAGGCCCTCAATTTCGGCCAGACCCTTGTCGCGCGCCACATCCATGATGCTTTCCATCAGTCGCGAACCCAGGCCCTTGCCATTGAAGTCGTCGGCCACCACCAGCGCGAATTCGCAGCTCGACTGGTCGGGGTTGGTGACGTAGCGCGACACGCCCACCAGACGCGCGGTCTCGGTGATCTCGCCATCCGGGCCTGCCACACGTTCTTTCACAATCGCCACCAGCGCCATTTCGCGGTCGTAGTCAATCAGGGTAAAGCGCGCCAGCATGGCCGGTGGCAACTCGGCCATGCTCGAGACAAACCGGAAGTAACGGCTCTGCGGCGAGAGTTCGTTGACCAGCTTTTTGAGCATGTGTGCATCGTCCGGGTGAATCGGACGGATCGTGTATTCGCCTCCGCCACGCAAGGGCAGCGTCTTCTCGTAGCGTGCCGGGTAGGGCAGGATCGAGAGGTGGTGGTAATCGGTGGCCAGCCCGCTGCTGGCTTGCGGCGCGTTATCGATGACGATGCGGGCATCCACCGCCACGGCACCGGACTCGTCCACGATGATGGGGTTGATGTCCATTTCGCGCAGGTGCGGCAATTCGCAGACCATTTCCGATACCCGCAGCAGCACCTGTTCCAGCGCGTCCATATTGATCGCGTGGGCACCGCGCCATTCGCCCAGGGTTTCTGCCACGCGCGAGCGTTCAATCAGGCGGTGCGCCAAAAACTGGTTGAGCGGCGGCAGTTCCATGGCCCGGTCGTTGATCAATTCGATCATGGTGCCGCCGGCCCCGAACACAATCACCGGCCCAAACGGGTCATCGGTCACCAGCCCGACATAAATTTCACGACCCCGGCGTGCGTTGGCCATCCGTTGCACCGTCACGCCGTTGATGCGCGCCTGCGGATTGATGCGTTTGACCCGCTCCACCATGTCGTTGTAGTTGTCGCGCGCGCTGGCGGCATTCATGATGTTCAGGGCCACGCCCTGCACGTCCGACTTGTGGCTGATGTCGGGCGAGTCGATCTTGAGGGCCACCGGGAAACCCAGTTGCGCCGAGATCATCATGGCCTCGGTGGCGTTGCGCGCCAGAATGGTCTGCGTCACCGGAATGTGGAAGCACGACAGCAGCGTCTTGCTCTCCATTTCGGTCAGCACCTTGCGTCGTTCGGCCAGCACGCTTTCAATAATCAGGCGCGCGCCCTCGATGTCGGGTTTGCCCAGCGTCGACAGGGGCGGCGGCGTTTGCTGCAGCAGGCGCTGGTTTTGGTAGAAGGTGGCGATATTGCCAAACGCGCCCACCGCAGCCTCGGGCGTGCGGAAGGTGGGAATACTGGCTTCATTGAGCAGCACGCGCGCCTCGGCCACCGAAGCGTCGCCCATCCAGCACGACAGCAGCGGCTTGCCCATGGTGCGTTTGATCTCGGCCATGGCCCGGGCCACGCCGCTGGAATCGACGCCGGTCTTGGGTGAAAAAATCACCAGCACGCCATCTACCGACGCGTCGTGGTCGGCCGCCAGAACGGCTTGCTTGTAATGCTCGGCGGAGGCGTCTTCGGACAGATCAATCAGATCGGAGAGCGAGGCCAACTCGGGTAACAAGGGTTTGAGGTCGGCCGCAGCCTGGGCCGAGAGCTTGCCCAGATGCAGGTGGATTTCGTTGACCCAATCGGCCGCCAGCACGCCGGGGCCGCCGCCGTTGGTGACGATGGCCAGGCGCTGGCCCACCGGACGGTAGCGCGAGGCCAGGCACTTGGCGGCAGAGAAAAGTTCGACGAAGGAAGTGACCCGTACCGCACCGGCACGGCGCAGGGCGGCTTCAAACACATCATCGCTGCCCACAATGGCACCGCTATGGGTTTGCGCGGCGGCATTGCCAGCCGGTTTGCGTCCGGCCTTGAGCACGATGACCGGTTTGGCGTTGGCGGCCGAGCGCAACGCGCTCATGAAGCGGCGCGCGTTGGATATGCCTTCCAGGTACACGATGATGCTTTGGGTACGCGCGTCGTTGGCCAGGTAGTCGAGCACCTGCGCGATGTCCACCGACGTGTTCGGGCCCAGGGAGACCACGTTGGAAAAGCCCACCGCGTTCTTGCTGGCCCAGTCGAGCATGGAAGACGTCAGCGCGCCAGACTGCGACACCAGGGCCAGCGAGCCAGGGCGGGACAGGTCGCCCGCAACGCTGGCATTGAGTTGCAGCAGGGGGGTCTGGAAGCCCAGGCAGTTGGGGCCCAGCAGTTGCACGCCTTCGCGCTTGGCGACTTTCTTGAGGGTCACGGCCTGTTCGGCGGTGATGCCGCTGGAGATGATCAGGGCCGAGCGGCAGGTCATGCGGCCGGCAATTTCCAGCGCGGCCAACACTTCGTCGGGGGGCAGCGCAATGATGGCCAGGTCGGCGCGGGTTTGCGCCAGTTCGGCCAGCGTGCCGGTGCTGTTGATGTCCAGGAAATGCAGCGTGCCCTTGAAGGTCTGCGCCTTCAGGTTGGCAATCAGTTGGCGGGCCTGAGGCCTCAGGGTGTCAGGTTTGTCGGTGTCGCCGGCAAAAACCAGAATGGATTGGGGGGCAAAGAGTGGGGAGAGGTAGTGTTTGTCCATAGTTTCAATCAGCGCCTATGAGCACCTTGACGTGCGCCGCTGCGCTGCGTGCAAGAGGGCTCAAGACATAACCGCCTTCAAGGCAGGAAATCATGCGTCCCAGGCAATGGCGCTTGGCCACGTCCAGGAGTTGTTTGGTGACCCAGGCGTAGTCGGCTTCGACCAGACCCAGGTTGCCCATGTCGTCTTCGCGGTGGCCGTCAAAGCCGGCCGAGATGTAAATCAGTTGGGGCTGGAAGGCATCGAGTGCGGGAATCCAGTGCGTGCTGACCGCTTCGCGGAACTTGTCCGACCCCGAGCGCGAGGGCAGGCCCACGTTGACCATGTTGGTGGCGGTGCTGTTCTCGCCCGAGAAGGGGTAAATGCCGGTTTCGAAAATGGAGCACATCAGCACGCGCGGGTCGTTTTGCAGGATGTCTTCGCTGCCGTTGCCGTGGTGCACGTCAAAGTCGATCAGCGCCACGCGCTGCAAACCGTGGTGCTCCAGCGCGTGCATCACGCCGACGGCTACGTTGTTGAAAAAGCAGAAACCCATGGCGGCCGTGCGCTCGGCATGGTGGCCGGGCGGGCGCACGCTGCAAAACGCGGTGGGCACGCTTGCGCCAATCACCAGGTCGGTGGCCTGAATGGCGGCACCGGCGGCGCGCAGGGCGGCCAGCGCGGTGTGGGGGTTCATGCTGGTGTCGGGGTCGACGCGGTGATAGCCCTCGTCGGGTGCCGAGTTGAGGATGCTGTGGATGTACTCGGGCGAGTGCGCGCGCGCCAACTGCGCCTCGGTGGCCATGGGCGCGTCGTAGCTGTGCATGTAGTCCAGCAGGCCCTTGGTGAGCAGCATGTCGTTGATGGCGCCCAGACGTTCCGGTGCCTCAGGGTGGTCTGCCCCCATTTCGTGGCGGCTGCAGTCGGGGTGGGTGATGTAGGCAGATAGCAAGGCTTGTCTCCGGTTAACGGCGGGTATTTGATTTGTGGTTTTCTGGGTGTCGTGATGCAAAGTCTAGGCCAGTCCGCTGGTGAGTGAATTGACGCACATCAGGAACAGGTGGCTTGTAAGCCTCGCTGGTCAACATGACAAAGCCCTGACGTGCGTTGGGGCGGGATAAGCGGCAAAATACTGTAATTAAAAACAGTATTTATGACGACCACCCAAGCCCCACGCTATGCGGAGCTTCATTGCCTCAGCAATTTCAGCTTCCAGCATGGTGCCTCGCAGCCCGAAGAACTGGTGCAGCGTGCGCACGCGCTGGGCTACAGCGCGCTGGCCATTACCGACGCCTGTTCGGTGGCCGGGGTGGTGCGGGCGCACGAGGAGGCAGAGCGCCTGGGCTTGCATTTGTTGCTGGGCGCTGAGTTCCGGGTGGAGTTGCCGGGCGGGCGGGCCTTCACCCTGGTGGCGCTGGCGCACAACCTACAGGGGTGGGGCAACCTGTGCGAATGCATTACCCACGCCCGCACGGCGGCGCCCAAGGGCCAGTACCGGCTGACCTGGGCCGATGTGCCGCAACACTCGCTGGCCGATTGCGAAATTCTGCTGGCCGGGCTGGACGCTTTGACTATGGAGACCGCCTGGGCCGTCTGCCACGCGGTGCGCGGCTTGTACGGCGCGTCGGTCTGGCTGGCGGCAACCAGGGGGCTGGGGGCGGACGACGCCTTGCGCTGGCAGCGCGTGCAGCAACTGGCGCAACTCACCGGACTGCCCCGCGTGGCAACCGGCCATGTACACCTGCATGTGCGCTCGCGCAAGCCCCTGCACGATGTGCTGACCGCCGTGCGGTTGGGTCTGCCGGTGGCGCAGTGCGGCCGGGGTTTGCAAGCCAATGCGGAACTGCATTTGCGCAGCTGCGCACGGCTGGCGCAGTTGTACCCGCCCGAGTTGCTGGCGGCCACACTGGCGATTGCGGCGCGTTGTACTTTTAGCCTGAAGGAGTTGCGTTACCAGTACCCCATGGAGGCGGTGCTGCCGGGGATGAGCCCGGCCCAGACGTTGCGCCACTACACCGACGAGGGCGCTCGGGTGCGCTACCCGCAGGGCGTGCCCGAGGGGGTGAGCCGACAGATTGAACACGAGTTGGAACTGATTGCCGCGCTGCGCTACGAGATGTACTTTTTGACGGTGCACGATCTGGTGCGCTTTGCGCGGGGGCGTGGCATTTTGTGCCAGGGGCGCGGCTCGGCGGCCAATTCGGCGGTGTGCTACTGCCTGGGGGTGACCGAGGTGAATCCGGCCTTGTCCACGCTGCTGTTTGAGCGCTTTATCAGCCGCGAGCGCGATGAGCCGCCCGATATTGATGTGGACTTTGAGCACCAGCGCCGCGAAGAAGTCATCCAGTACATCTACCAGAAGTACGGCCGTGCGCGCGCCGCCATTACCGCCGTGGTGACCCACTACCGCCCGCGCAGCGCGCTGCGCGATGTGGGCCGCGCGCTGGAGATTCCCGAGCCCTTGATTAACGCCATGGCCAAGGAGCACCCCGGCATGTACAGCCGCGAGGTGCTGGTGGAGCGCATGGAGTCGGCCATCGCCCGTGTGCAGGCCGATAGCGCGGATTTCAAACCGCCACCACAGCGCCGCCTGCAACTCTGGCTGAGTCTGGCCTGTGAGTTACAGCGTTTTCCGCGCCACCTGAGCCAGCATGTGGGCGGTTTTGTGCTGACGCAGGGGCCGCTCACGCGCCTGGTGCCGGTGGAAAACGCATCCATGAAAGACCGCAGCGTCATTCAGTGGGACAAGGACGACCTGGACGCCGTGGGCTTGCTGAAGGTGGATGTGCTGGCCTTGGGCATGCTGAGCGCCATCCGCCGCTGCCTGGTGCTGATCGAGCAATGCCGGGGCCGGCCGATGCGCATGCAGGACATTCCGTCCGAAGACCCGGCGGTGTACGCCATGATCAGCCGCGCCGATACCGTGGGCGTGTTCCAGATTGAAAGCCGGGCCCAGATGAGCATGCTGCCGCGCCTGCGGCCGCAAACCTTTTATGACCTGGTGGTGGAGGTGGCCATCGTGCGGCCCGGCCCGATTCAGGGCGGCATGGTGCACCCGTACCTGAAGGCCCGCGCCCATCCCGAGGCGGTGCAGTACGCCAGCCCGGCCCTGCGCGAGGTGCTCAAACGCACCCACGGCGTGCCGATTTTTCAGGAGCAGGTGATGCAGGTGGCCATGGCGGCGGCCGATTTTTCAGCCGGCGAGGCCGACCAGTTGCGCCGCTCCATGGCGGCCTGGAAGCGCAAGGGCGGGGTCAGCAAGTTTTACGACCGGCTGGTGGGTGGGATGCTGAAAAACGGCTACACGCAGGACTACGCCGACCAGTTGTTCCGGCAGATCGAGGGCTTTGGCGAATACGGTTTTCCCGAGAGCCACGCCGCCAGTTTTGCGCTGCTGGTGTACGCCAGTTGCTGGCTCAAGTGGTATGAGCCGGCCTGCTTTCTGGCAGCCATGCTCAACAGCCAACCGCTGGGCTTTTACGGCCCGGCCCAACTGGTGCAGGACGCCCAACGCCACGGCGTGGAGGTGCGGCCGGTGGACGTGCAGCACAGCGCGTGGGACTGCTCATTAGAAGATGTGAGCCCCCACGCTCCCTCACTGCGTGTAGATCGCTGCCCCCCAGGGGGGCGCATTCTTCCTTGGGACGGCCCGGCGGAAAAATCGAGCCCCCACGCTCCCTCACAACCCGCTGTGCGTCTGGGCTTGCGCATGGTCAAGGGGCTGGCGCGGGTGGCGTCGGAGCGTCTGGTGGAGGCGCGCAGGGCCGGGCCCTTTGCCAGCACGCAGGACATGGCCTTGCGCTGTGGCCTGGATGTGGGCGATCTGCGTGCGCTGGCCAGCGCCGATGCGCTGCAGTCGTTAAGCGGCCACCGCCGCCAGCAGGTCTGGGACGCCTCGGCCCTGCGCGCAGCACCGGCCCTGTTGCAAGGCGTGCCGATTGACGAGGCAGACCTGCAACTGCCGGCCGCCGAAGAGGGCGAGGAGGTGGTGTTTGACTATGCGGCGGTCGGCCTGACGCTGCGCAGCCACCCGCTGGCTTTGTTACGCGCACAACTGGCGCCCCGGCGCTTGCTGACCGCCGCGCAAATGCACGCATTCCCCAGCGGGCGCCTGGTGCGGGCCTGCGGCATCGTCACCATGCGCCAGCAACCGCAAACCGCCAAGGGCGTGGTGTTTGTCACGCTGGAAGACGAGACCGGCAGCGTCAACGTGATCGTCTGGAAAGCCGTCAAGGAGCAGTTTCGCGAGGTGGTCTACCGGGCCAGGCTCATGGCGGTGTACGGCGTGTGGCAACGAGACGAAGAGAGCGGCGGCGAAGTCCGCCACGTGGTGGCCAAGCGGCTGGTGGACCTGACGCACTTGCTGGGGAGCTTAAGCACCGTGAGCCGCGATTTCCACTAACCGGTGTGAGTTAGCCCGGCGCGATATTGCATTCCCGCTTAAGCAGGGCTTGTGCGTCGTGCAGGTCGTAATCGTGGTCGCTGGTGAGAGTGCTCTCGGCATCGCTCCAGAAGTCCTGCCACATCTGCAGGTAGTCGTTCTGGTATTCGACCGGGGCATTGCCCAAAATGTATTGCGACGCCAATTCGGGCTTGGCGCCCGACTTGCGGATTTTGCGTACCAGCGTGGCGGCGGTTTTGGGCGTCAGCAGGGTTTTGTGGGCGCTGCCCGCGGCGATGCACAGAAACAGCGTGAGCAGCGAGCTGTCGTCGGAGTGCCCACCGGTGGCTTTGTTCCAGGCACTCGATGCGGTGCGGTCGTAGTCGTCCACCTCGCTCAGGGCGTCTTCGACCCAGAAGTAGCGGCCCATAAAAGAGGGCGTCTGGTCAAACAGCTTGCGCGCCGGCAGTGTGCTGTCCAGAACTTTTGGCAGGTCGGACAACAGCGACTGGCGCACCGCCTCGACCGATGTTTTGAACTCCGCCGGCAGGTCTTTGGGCAAGCCAACGGCCACGCTGCCGGTCTCTGCGGCGTTCGCTTTTTTGCGCAGTGCGGCAATCATTTTCTGGAAAGCAACCCAGTCGGGAAACTCGGATTGCCGGGTGGCGCGCACCAGCAGCGCGGTGCGGATGACGGCCTCGGCATCGCGGCCGGCGTCTTCGAGTTCTTCGGACTCCATGCCCAATTGTTCGGCAAACCACAGCGCGGCCTGAATGACCCGCGCCACCTGCTGGCGCTTGGTCAGCTCGGCCTTGTACTCGGCCAGGCTGCGCAGCGACCACTTGGCCAACTGCGGAATGTGGTCGTCGGTAAAGCCGGTGTTCTCGTTGAGTCCGAAGTGGCTGCTTTGCGGCATGGCAATCAGCGCCTTGAGCATGTCGGATGCGCCCTTGGAGCGTGACAAAAAGCTGTTGTCGCGCAGCGCTTCGGCCGCCCGGCGCAGATCGCCGCCGCTGCTGAGTTCGAGGTTCAGGCTCACCAGGTTGACGATGCGGTCGCGCGCACGCTCCAGCTCCGGCCGCAGAAACTCGCTGCCAAAGTAGCGCGCAATCTGCACCATGCCCTTGGGAGCTTCGGTCTGGATGGCATCGAGCTTGGCCTGGTCGATGATGCCGTGCTGCAGCCCGTAGGCCAGCGCCTTCTCAAAGAAGGGGCGGGCATCAAACAGGGCAACGCTTTGGGCAGTGGCGTCGGTCACGGGCAAGTCCGGCATGGCGTCATCAGATGGCGGATTCTTCGTCGCCTTCGAGCGTGACCTGCGTGACCTGCCCGCGGTCGGTGGCGCTGGTTTCCACTTTGCCATCGTCTTCTTCGGCTTCAAACTCTTCGCCCTGGCCCAGGTCGTGGGCGCGGGCCTTGGCGCGCAGCACCATCACCATTTCCACAAACAAGTCGGGGCAGTCGTGGCGCAACAGCCAGGCCATCTGCATCCAGTCCTGATCGGCCACTTCGTCCTCGTCCACACGCGGCTTCACATAGGCGTTGGCCAGCAGCGCGGCCTCCGACAGGATGTCGCCGTCGTCTTCTACCGCGTCAAAGGTGCCGCTGCGTGCAAAGGCCTCAATGCGGCTCCACTTCTCGGTGAAGTAGTCGGCCAGGGCATCGGCCCCGCCTTCGAGGTCGCCGATGGCGGTCAGAAACTCCACCGGGTCCGCGTCTTCGCGAAAGATGATGGAGTTCATCATGCCGCGCAGGTGGGTGCGGGTGAGATCCTTGTATTGTTTTTCGATGACCACCGCGCGGGCAAACTGCTCGGGCGTGACCAGCAGGTTGATGACGGACTCCTTGGAGTTGTCGTACTCGCGGATCACCGCCAGGATGTCCTTGGGGGGCAACTGCTCCAGCACCACCATCAGGGCGTTGTCGCCCTCGGTGTCGGCCAGTTCCACCAGCGCCGCCTCGGCCGCCACGATGTCGCCCGCTGCGATGAGGCTTTGGGTTTTTTGGATCAGTGCGAGTTGATTCATGGTTTCACTCTTTCCGGTCGAAGCCTTGTTGTTCCAGCCAGTCGTTGCCGGCGTCTTCGCGGGCCTGGGCATCGAGCGCTTCTTCGTCGTGGTCTTCGGTGTGTTCGTCGTCGTGGCGGTGTTCGCGCACTTCGTCGCGGTCTTCCAGTCCGTCTTCGTCCTCGTCCTGCGCCTGCGCGCGCTCGGCTGCGGTGAGCGGACGGCTGTGCATGTACTCGAGCGCTGCGGCCAGCGTCATGAACCACTCGCCCATCGGCTCTTTCAGAATGGTTTGCACGATCTCTTGTGCCCAGGGGGCGATTTCAATCCCGTCACGCAGGCTGTCCCACTCGGGAAGGTCTTCGGAGTCCTGGGCAATCAAGTGGTCCATGGCCTTGGGAGCCGTAAAGCGGAAGGCCTGGTGCAGCACCACGGCCACCATTTCCGGTGCGGCTTCGAGCATCTTCACCAGAAAGCCCAGTTCCTTGCGTTTTTCGGCCAGGCGTTTGCGCAGCACGTCTTTGCCTTCGGAGTCGGTGCGCAGGTCGTCCAACTCAGCCTGGTAGGCCGAGCGCAGGTTATAGAAAAAAGAAGATGTGCTCATGGTGAAGGGTCTCAAGTGGTGTGCGGTGGCTCAACGCACGGACTGGCGCAGGAGTTCGAAATACGCCTGCCAGATTTCCCGGGCGGTCTCGGCCGGGTTGTCGAGCAGGTTGCGGCGGCGGTTGTCGTCGTAGGCCTGGCGCTTGGCATCGTCGGACAGCACCTCATAGGCCTCCTGCACCGCGCGAAACAGCGCGGGCGCGTTGGCGTCCGTGTTGCGGTCGGGGTGGTATTGCGACGCTTTCTGGCGAAACGCCTTCTTGATGTCAGCCAACGTGGCCGAACTGGCAAGTCCCAGGGCGGTGTAGTGGTCTTTCATGCGGGCATCGGGGTTGGGCTGGGTGGGGGGCTGGGGCAACCGTGCGCAGCGGGTGCGGTGAAGGTGCGTCAGTGCACCGCCCATTTTAGTGTCAGCAATAATGTGCCAAGGAGCCAATTCATGGTGATGAAGAAATCGTTGGGGCGGATGCTATGGGCTGTCGGGACCCTGCTTGCGTTGTGGGCGGCGGGCTGGTTGCTGGTGCCGCCACTCTTGAAAAGCCAGGCACAAAGCCTGGGTTCGCAGGCGCTCGGGCGCACGCTGAGCATTGGGGCCCTGGAGTTCAAACCCTGGTCGCTGGAACTGACCGCCACCGACATTCAGGTGGCCAGTGCCGACGGCAAGTCCACCCAGTTTTCCATCGCCCGTGTCTATGTAGATGCTGAATTGCAGTCCGTGCTGCGGCTGGCGCCGGTGATCGACGCTGTCAACATTGAGCGGCCCGAAGTGCAACTGACGCACCTGGGTGCGGGGCGTTACGACATCGACGACTTGCTGGAGCGCTTCAAGCCCGATCCGGATGCACCGCCCTCAAAGCCTCTGCACTTTGCCCTGCACAACCTGGTGCTCAGCGATGGCTCTGTGGATTTCACCGACCAGCGTGGCGCGAAGACCCAGAAGCACAGCCTGCGCAAGCTGGAGTTGGCTGTCCCCTTCCTGAGCAACCTGGATGCGCAGCGCGATGTCATGGTGCAGCCCAAGCTGGCCTTTGAACTCAATGGCAGCCAGTTTGATTCGGAGGCGCAAGGCACTCCGTTTGCTCAAACCCGGCAGGGACGGGCGCAGTTGTCCATTGTCCATTTGGACGTCGCACCGTATTTGCCGTATTGGCCGGCCAGCCTGCCGCTGCGCCTCAAGAGCGCTGTGCTCGACACCACACTGAACGTGGAATTCGTGCAATCGCCGGTTCGCACGTTGGCGGTATCGGGGCAACTCAAGCTGGCCGATGTACGCCTGGATGACCTTGGCGGGGCCGAGTGGCTGGCGCTGAAGGCCCTGCAAGTGGATGTGAAAGACCTGCGCCCGCTGGAACAATCGGTGGCGCTGGACGCAGTCGCGCTGGAGGCCCCGCGCGTATCGGTAAGCCGCAATCGCGCCGGTGAACTGGTGTGGCCCTGGACGAAAGCAGCCGGCGCGCCGGTGGCCTCGAATGACGCAGGGTCAAATCCACCCGCATCGCCGGATGCCAAACAACCGGCAGGCTGGCAGTTCAGCCTGGCCAAACTGGCGCTGCGCGGTGGGCAAGTGCGCGTGCAGGATGACAGCGTGGTGCCTGCGGCCCGGTTTGTGTTGGGCGATGCGCAGATTGCGGTGCGCGATGTGCTGTGGCCAGTTTCCAAGCCGGCCACACTGGAGGCCTCGGCCAGCTTGCGCGCCTTGCATGCGAAAGACAGCAAGGCCGCCAGCCTGAGCCTGCAAGGCACGGGCACGCCGGCCGAGGGGCAGGCAAAGCTCACGTTGTCGGATTTATCCCTGGCATTGGGCGCGCCGTATCTTGCGCAAACCCTGGTGCCGCAGGTGCAGGGCAAGCTGGAGGGCGCGTTGAATGCACGCTGGGGCAGTAGCGGCGTGCAAATCGAAGCGCCCCGTGTGGCGCTGCGCGACTTTGCTTTGCAAGTGCCTGCGGGCAGCACCGAACTCAAGGCCAAAGACCTGCCAACGCTGCAGATGCTGGAGCTGACGGGGGTTGCGGCTGACTTGTCCCAGCGCACGGTAAACGTGGCAAAACTCAGCCTGCAAAAGCCCGGAGTGCGGGTGATGCGCGACGACGACGGTCAATGGATGTTTTCGCACTGGCTGAAAAAAAGGGAAGGTTCGCCCGCTACCAAACCAGCAGCGGACAAGTCTCCCTGGCGATTCAAGCTGGCGGATATGGCGCTGAGCGACGGCCGACTGACCTATGTGGACCGCGTGCCCGAGAAGACGGTTTTTCTTGATCTGACTTCGCTGCAGGCGCGTGTGCGTGACCTCACTCTGGACGGTAGTAAGCCCGTTCCGGTGACGCTGTCGACCCAGGTGCGCACGGTGCGTTCGGAGTCCGGCAGTGTGCGCTTTGACGGCTCACTGGCCTGGGACCCGTTGTTGCTGCAGGGTGCATTGGATGTGTCGCAGTTCCCGGCGCAGGCGGTGGCACCGTATGCACTTGCGGGATTGCGGCTGGATTTGCAGCGGGCCGACACCCGCTTCAAGGGGCAGGTGCGCTACGCCAGCCTGGCGGCAGGGCCTGAGGTGCAGGTGCGCGGAGATGCCGCGCTGGAAGAACTGAAGCTCAACGGTCTTTTCGCATCCACCGAGCCCAAAGCCACGCGCGATGCCAATGCGTCCGAAGAGTTGTTGAACTGGAAGGCCTTGTCGGTACCGGGCCTGGAGTTCAACTTGACGCCGGGTCTGCCGATGCGCCTCAAGGTGCGCGAGGTGTCGCTGTCCGACTTTTTTGCGCGGCTGATCATCAATGCCGAAGGACGCTTGGTGTTGCAGGACATCGTGAAAGCGCAGGAGCCTGACCCCGGGGCGTCTGCGGCGCAGGCAGCGGCGCCCGACCCAGTGATTGACGTCGGCCCGATCAGACTCATCAACGGCCGCGTCGCATTTTCGGACCGGTTCATCAAACCCAATTACTCGGCCAGCCTGACGGATTTGAGTGGCAGCCTGAGTCGTTTCAGTTCACAGCAGCCCGCAAGCGGCGTGCAGATGGCTGACCTGGAACTGCGTGGGCGCGCCGAAGGCACGGCCAGCCTGGAAATCACCGGCCGGGTCAACCCGCTGGCCAAGCCGCTGGCGCTGGACATCAAGGGGCGCGTGCGCGACCTGGAGTTGTCGCCGCTTTCCTCCTATGCCATCAAGTACGCGGGTTATGGCATTGAGCGCGGCAAACTCAGTGTCGATGTGAACTACAGCGTGGCACCCGACGGGCAACTGCAGGCCAGCAACAACATCGTCTTGAACCAACTGGTTTTTGGCGATGCGGTGCCGGGTGCGGCCAATTCACTGCCGGTCAAGTTGGCCGTGGCCTTGCTGGCGGATCGCAACGGGGTGATTGACATCAACCTGCCGGTGAGCGGCTCGCTCAACGACCCGCAGTTCCGCATCTGGCCGGTGGTCTGGAAGGTGGTGGGCAACCTGATTGCCAAGGCGCTGACCTCGCCGTTCGCGCTGATCGGCGGCCTGCTGGGAGGTGATTCGGGGCCTGATGAACTGCGTACGGTCGCCTTCGACATTGGCACCACCCGGCTCACGGCCGCCGGACGCGAGGGACTGGACAAAGTTGCCAGCGCCCTGATGGAGAAGCCGGCGCTGCGCCTGACCGTGGTGGGCACTGCCAGTCGGGAGCGCGAGGCCGATGCGATTCGCCGTGAGCGCCTGGCCGGGTTGCTGCTGTCCGAAAAGCGCCGTGTTGCCGCCTCGGCGGGCAAGGACGTCACCGCCGTGGCGGCGGTTACGGCGGACGAATATCCGGCGCTGCTCAAGGAGGTGTACCGCCGCTCCGACATCAAGAAGCCACGCAACCTGGTGGGCATGACGCAGGAGGTGTCCGCAGCCGACATGGAGGCCCGCTTGCTGGAGAGCTTTGCGGTGAACGATGACATGGTGCGCGAACTCGCACTCAATCGCAGCGTGGTGGTGCGCGAGTACCTGACTACGCGACAATTGCCCTCCGAGCGACTGTTCCTGGGGGCCACCGACACGGCACCCGATCAGCCCGACTGGCAGCCCCGCGCCGAACTGAACATCGAGCAGCAATAAAACTACCCATGCACCACCCTTTGGCTTTGCAGTCGCGCCTGACCCGCGCCGCACTGGCGCTTGCGCTGGTGTTGTGCGTGGCGGTGCTGGACGGCTGGCAGCGCCCGCCGGTGCCGGCGGCAGCAGAGGCTGTTTTCCCGGGAAGCATGGCCACCGCGAACACAGCCGCCGGCATGGATCCGTCGCGGCTCAAACCGGTGGCTTCCGGTTCCATTCCCATGCCCGCAGGGGCACTGGCGGCGCATGCCAGCAGCCTGCTCCCCATGCCCGAAGCTCACCCGGCGGCGCTCCTGGCGTTCTGGTTTGCCGGTGACCGTGAGAGTGCGCCGAATGTGCAGATTGCCGCCTCGCAGTTCGACCGGGCAACACAAACCTGGCAACCGGCGCGCTATGTGGTGAACCGGCATGTTATGGGTCAAGCCCTGGGTTTTGGAGTCAGGCGTCTGGGCAACCCGGTGGCATGGCTGGACGCCTCCAATCGCGTGCACCTGTTTGTGGTGGCGACCGGCTGGGGCGGCTGGGCCGCGTCGCGGGTGCTCCATCTGGTGCAGAGTGGCCCGGAAAACCGCCTGTCCGAATTGAGCTTTGCGCCAGTGCGCGTGTTGCCGCTGTCCTGGCTCTGGAACACCAGTTATCTGGTGCGCAATGCGCCGCTGCCGCTGGCCGATGGCGGCATGGTGCTGCCTGCGCATTTCGAAATCGGCAGCAAGTTTCCGGTCGCGTTGCGCTTTGACGGGAGTGGCGAATTTCTGGGCATGGTGCGGCTCTCGTCGCGCACCCACCTGCTGCAGCCCACGCTGCTGCCGCAAACCCCGCGCCACTGGATTGCATTGATGCGTGACACGCGGCCCGAGGGCCGCATTACCGCTGTGCAAACGCTGGATGGCGGCCAGCATTGGTCCGATCTGCCGGATCTTGCCGAGACGAACCCGGACGCCGCCGTGGTCGGGCTGGGGCTGGCGGCGGGGCATTCGGTGCTGGTCCACAACACCTCGCCGCATTCGCGTGAACTGCTGGACCTGAGCGCATCCAGTGACGGGCTGCATTGGAGCCGCCTGCAGGCACTAGCCCATGGCGGCGAGGGCGATGAGTACTCCTACCCCGCCCTGGCCTGGGCCGACCAGTCTCTGTGGGTCAGCTACACCGACCACCGGCGCAGCATTTCCTGGCGGCGTTTTGCGGCGGCTGATAAGGGGGCGCCTTGATGCCTGAAATCTCCTGGATCGACTGGCTGCTATCGGCAGGAGTGCCCCATTTACCTGCACCTTGGCTAATGCGCTGGAGCGCGGCGATGGGTTGGGCGTTGCTGTTCGCCTGCCTGGGCGCGGCATTGACCCGGCGCTTTCCCCAGCGTACCCGGCACAGCGTGGCCCTGGTGCTGGCGGCATGGGCAGCCTGGAATGGTCCGGCTTCACCCGGCCATTGGCTGGGTCTTGCCTTTCAGTCGCCCAGTCTGGTCAGCATGTTGCTGCTGGCACTGGCTTACGGGCGCATGGTGTTTGCGGAGCCGGTTGCGCCTCCCTCTCGCTCGTCAACCCACATGCCGGTTGTGGGGTTCGGTGTTGTCGTGGGAAGTTTGCTGTTGCTGGATTTGTTGGCCGTGTGGCCGGGCTCGCTGTACGCCTGGGGCTTTGGTCCGGCGGCACTGGTGCTGGCCTTGGCGGTTTCGTTGTTGTCCGCTGTAGCCAGTGGTTTCACCTTCAGCCGTTATCGTCCCGAGGTGTGGGTGGTGCCCACCGCACTGCTGCTGTTCGCTGCCACGCGTCTGCCGACCGGCAATGTGTGGGACGCCTTGATTGACCCCTGGCTGTGGCTGTTCCTGGTGGGCTTGCTGCTGCGTGCCGTTTTCCACCGCCGAAGCGCCGTCTAGGTATCAACTCCGCTGGTTTAACGGTCGGCCTTCACCAGCAGCCATTCCCGGCCGAATAACCATTCCTGCGGATACCAGAGGTTGTCGAGTGTGATGTCGCCCGACTTGTGGCGGCTCTTGACGTGCCAGCGCTGTGCCACCAGACGGCATTGCGGTAGGCAGATAGGAGCGTCCTGGGTCACGTCGTCCTGCCGCCAGATCACCGCATCAAACTCATTCAGCAGGCGCAATAGTCGCGCATCGGACGGCATGTCGGGGTACAACTCGCCGGTGTTGCGGCCCTCTGCGTCGTAGGGCTTGATATGTGCGCCCCGTAACACGAAGTGGTAGTTCTCAAAGCGTCCGGTAAAGCCGTTGGGCACGGCAATGCGTTGCCCCTGCATCTGCGCATGCACGGCTGCGGGATAGTCGGTGGCTGGATGCGACAGGGGTTCCACCATCAGGCTGAAGCAGGCGTACACCGAAGCACAGGCGACCAGGCTGGCATTGCGCGTCCAGCGGGCATTGAACAGACCCAAAAACACTGCAGCCAGGCCGACCAGGGCAACACCGATGGCGCCGCCGGTCAGCACATGCGAGCCAACATCCATCTGCCCGATAACGTCCGCAATGCGCGCCAGCATGACCAGGGCCGGTGCCATGACCAACAAGCTGATGAGCGACCACACGCGCCCGATACGCTGCCACAACAAGGCCATGCCAATGGCCAGAGCCGGCACAGCGGGAATGACGTAGCGCTCCGAGCGCTGGGTCGGAATGGTGAATACGATCAGCCAGACCAGTAGCCAGGCCACCAGCACGCGCTGCGCCGGTGTCAGTCGCCTGTACGTGGCGCTGCGCACGCCATGCCGCACGCCCAGCCAGCAAAGCCCCAGCGCGGTAAAGAACAGCAGACCCGCATTGACCGGATAGGCCAGCAGTTGCTGCCACATCGGATACGGGCCATGCAGAGCAGCCTGCCAGTAGCCCACGCTGGTACGCATTTTTCCGGCGTTTTCACCCAGCACAAACTCCTGCCACACGGCGGCGGGATCGGGGTCCAGCACAAACCAGAGCGCAAAAATGCCAACGCCAATCAGGGCGCTCCAGGCAACTCCGGCTGTTGTGCGAACAAAAATGCGTCCGTTAAGTTGCGGGCCGCTCCAGAGCACCGCGCACCACACGGCGGCAGCGGCCGGGGCTACGAGGGCAAACGATTTGTAGGCCGCGCCCAATCCCATGGCAATGCCAAACAAGGTGTAGGCCAGCCAGCTTGGTGCATCACTTGCAACCTTAGTGACCGTGGAAGCGCTGCTACGCACCCGCAGCCACAGCACCCACCACATCGGCAGCGAAAGCCAGAAAGTTTCGGGTGCCGAGGTCAGGTAAACCCGGCCGTAACGGAAGGTGGAAAAAAACAGCAGGTACAGCACCGCGGCCAGGCAGGCCGTGCGCTTTTTTCCACTCATGCACCAGGTAAAAAACGCCAGCAAGGCGGTGGTGGCAAACGTGTAGGCAATGCTGGGCAGGCGCAGCGCCAGCAGGCTCCAGTGCTCGCCCCAGCCACTGGCCACCATGGCTTGCCAGATCAGGAGGGGGGGCTTGGTGTTGCGCATGCCGGCCAGCTCGCTTTGCAAGGGCAGCCAGTGACCGGATTCGGTTGTCATGCGGGCGATGTGGATGTAGACCATCTCATCGCCATTGGTGGGGGCCAGGTGGCCGCCCAGACCAAACAGGTACAGGGCCATGGTGCAGACCAGCAGCAAGGGCCACAGCACCATGGGTCGGAGCAGCGTGCGCAGGGAGGCCATGGTCAGAAAGCCAGCGGGTCGCCTAACGCCGGCGGAAGGTCCACTTGTCGTTGGCCAGAAAGTTGCTGACGCTGGCCACCACAATCGCGATCACGTTGGCCAGCCGGTAGTCCATGTAGCCCGACAAAAACAGGGTCAGCACATACTGGAGGCCGCTTCCAAAACCGGAGGCGGCGGCGTACTTGCCGAACTCGCGCGTCAATTGCGCCAGACCCGGGTGAGCGGCGTCAATGTGGTGGGCCTCGGACTCGGCCTTGACGCGGTCCGACCAGGTCCAGAGCCGGTTCCAGGTGAAGTTGTTGATGGTGGCCAGCGTGATGGCCAGCGCCAGCGAGGCGTAGGGCTTGCTGCCGGGCGGCTCGATGGCGCTGAAAAGGTACTCATGCCCCAGGTACAGCACCACCAGATTGACCACCGTGCCGCTGGCACCGACGATGCCGAACTTGATGTAGCGGAACTTTTCCAGCCAGCGCAGCAGCGCCAGCACGCCGCGCTGCAAGGGGTGTGCGTCACTCATTTGGCGAGGGCCGTGCCCTGAAGAAAGTGCAGCGCCTGGTCCAGCACCGGGTCGGGTGGAATGCGCTTGAGGCACTGGTTATCGCCATCGCAATAGGTCAGGCGATGGTTGTAGGCGGTCAGACACGGCGAGCAGGCAATGCCGCTTTCCAGCACCAGATTGCGGTTGCCCAGCGGGCCGTAGAGTTTGCCGGTCTCCGGGCCGAAAAACACCATGGTTTGAATCGGCGTGACGGTGGCAAAGTGGCCGGGGCCGCCATCGTTGGTGATCAGCAGTTTGGCGGTGTGGAACAGCATTAGCAGTTCGCGGATGCTGCGGGTGTAGCCGGTGAGATCCAGGCAGGCTTCGCTTTGAATCTGAGCCAACAAATCCTTGGCCAATTGCGCATCGTCTTTCAGGCCGATCAGGCCCACCGCGTAGCCGGCAGCGCACAAGCCTTGCGCTACGCGCGCGTAGTGCGCAGCGGGCCATGCGCGTATCGGCAGGATGCCACCACCGGCATACATCAGCACCAGAGGGCGTTGCACGGTAACCGGATGGTCTGCGTGAACCTGGTTGCGATAAGCCTGCAATTCGTCGGCCGAGAAATCGACGCGCAGTTCCGTCTCAGAAGGCAGCGCGCGAATGGAAGCGGCCTTGGTGCGCGGCATGGCGCCGGCCGATTCCAGCGCATCCACCAGAGCGAGAAACTGCTTGCTGATGTGTTGGTAGGGGTTGTAGGGAATGGCGTGGTTGATAAAGCTTCCGCGGTACAGGCCCTCTTGCGTGTGGGGCGTGAAACCCACGCGCACCGGCGCACCGGTGGTAAACGACAGCAAGGCGCTCACCCGCGAGAACAACTCGCAGTCAATCACCGCATCCAGACCCAGCGCACGCATCTTGCGGCTGACCGCCAGGATGTCCCGCACCAGCGAGCCACCGGAGCGGTCGTCCAGGCTGTGCATGAATTCGGGCTGCGTGAGCTGCAGCAGCTTGGAGACTTCCTGGTTCTTTTTGAGCTGCAGGATGTGAATGTTCACACCAGGGTACTGGCGACGGATTTGCGCAAACATCGGCCCCGCCAGCACGATGCTGCCCATCTCGGACAACAGGATGACGAGAATATTTTTCGGGTTGTGTACCGGCTTGGCAGTGCCACCGGTCAGACGCACCCAGCCAGACACTACGCCGCACAGCAATTGGCCTACCCAACGGTCAATGAAGCGTTGTGTCTGGAGTTTCATGCGCTTATTTCAAGCCTGCCGCTGCGCGCAGCGCTGCAGCCTTATCGGTGCGTTCCCAGGTGAATTCGGGTTCTTCGCGACCGAAGTGACCATAGGCGGCAGTCTTTTCGTAGATCGGGCGCAGCAGGTCGAGCATCTGGATGATGCCCTTGGGGCGCAGGTCAAAGTGCTCGGCCACCAAGGCGGACAGCTTGTCATCGGGGATGACGCCGGTGCCTTCGGTGTAGACCGTGATGTTCATGGGCTTGGCCACGCCAATGGCGTAGGCCACCTGCACCTGGCACTGCTTGGCCAAACCAGCCGCCACCACGTTCTTGGCCACATAGCGGGCAGCGTAGGCAGCCGAGCGGTCCACCTTGGAGGGGTCCTTGCCGGAGAAAGCACCGCCGCCGTGCGGGCAGGCGCCGCCATAGGTGTCCACAATGATCTTGCGGCCGGTCAGACCGCAATCGCCTTGCGGGCCGCCAATCACAAAACGACCGGTGGGGTTCACCAGGTAGCGGGTGTTTTGCAGCCACTCCTTGGGCAGCACCGGCTTAATGATTTCCTCAATGACGGCTTCCGTGAAGCTGGCCTTCATGGTGGTTTGCGTTTCCGACTGGTCGGGGCTGTGCTGGGTGGACAGCACCACGGTGTCAATGCTGTGGGGCTTGCCATCTACATAGCGCATGGTCACCTGGCTCTTGGCGTCCGGGCGCAGAAAGGGCAGACGGCCATCCTTGCGCAACTGGGCCTGGCGCTCCATCAGGCGGTGGGCGTAGTAGATGGGCGCGGGCATCAGCTCGGGCGTTTCGTCGCAGGCGTAGCCAAACATCAGACCCTGGTCACCGGCACCGATGTTCAGGTGGTCGTCGGATGCGTGATCCACGCCCTGGGCGATGTCGTTGGACTGCTTGTCGTAGGCCACCAGCACGGCGCAACCCTTGTAGTCGATGCCGTACTCGGTGTTGTCGTAGCCGATGCGCTTGATGGTGTCGCGTGCCACCTGGATGTAGTCCACATGCGCATTGGTGGTGATTTCACCTGCCAGCACCACCAGACCGGTGTTGGTCAGGGTTTCAGCGGCCACACGGCTGCGCGGGTCCTGCTTGAAAATTGCGTCGAGGATGGCATCGGAAATCTGGTCGGCAACCTTGTCGGGGTGGCCTTCGGAAACCGATTCAGAGGTAAAGAGGAAGTCGTTCGCCATAGAAATTTCTCCAAAAGTTAAGTCAATCTGCGTTGCTTGGGCTTTTGGCTTTCAGCGAACGCTTTAGCAGATTTGCCAAAATTGGCAAGGCACAATGGCGGTCCTTGGCGGCTGCCCTTGTGTGCGTCGCCCTGCAAGTAGTTCCGTAACTCAGCGACACGCCCGCATTTTATCTCAGCAATGACCGCACTTTTTCGACTGCTTTCGCACTGGCCCCTGGTGGCCTTGCATGCGCTCGGCTGGCTGTTGGGGTGGGTTGCATTTTTGGCTTCGGGTGTTTACCGCCGCCGTTTTCTGGCCAACGCACGGTTGGCTGGCGTGACGTGGTCCGGTTGGTCGCGCGCGGTCGGCGAGTCGGGCCGGCTGGTGGCTGAATTGCCGCGTCTGTGGCTGGGCAAGCCGGTGGCCGTGCGTTGGAATGGCGTGGCGCTGATCGAAGAAGCGCTGCAACAGCGGCGCGGCATTATTTTCCTGACCCCGCACCTCGGATGCTTTGAGGTAACGGCGCAAGCCTACGCCGAACGCTTTGCCGCAAGCGGGCAACCCATCACGGTGCTGTTCCGACCGCCGCGCAAGGCCTGGTTGCGCCAGGTGGTGGCCGCGTCGCGCCAGCGCCCGGGGCTGGCTACTGCACCCACCACGCTGGCGGGTGTCAAGCAACTCATCAAGGCCCTGAAGGCCGGTCAGGTGGTGGGCTTGCTGCCGGACCAGGTTCCACCGGAAGGCCTCGGCGTGTGGGCCCCGTTTTTCGGACAACCGGCCTACACCATGACGCTGTCCGCACGACTGGCTCAGCAAACCGGTGCCACGGTTTTGCTGGCCTGGGGCGAGCGCCTGGGTTGGGGGCGCGGCTATACGGTCCACATCCGACCGCTCACCGAGACTTTGTCTGACGACAAAGGCATTGCCGCAACCCAGATCAATGGGGCCATGGAGCAGTTGATTCAGCAGCAGCCGGGGCAGTACCTGTGGGGTTACGCCCGCTACAAACAGCCGCGCAAGGAGGAGTCATGACGCGGCTGGTGCTGGGGCTGGTGCAATGGATTGGCTTGTTACCCCTGACGTGGGTGCGTGGCTTGGGTGTTGTGCTGGGTTGGGTCTTGTACGCTGTCGTGGGGTCACGGCGGCGCGTGGTGCTAACCAATCTGCGCCTGTGCTTTCCGGCGTGGACCGAGGCGCAGGTGCGGCAATGTGCCCGTGACACTTTTGCGAATTTCGCCAAAGCCTGGCTGGACCGGGGCTGGCTCTGGCATGCGGACGAAGCCACTTTGCGCAGGCGGCTGCGCATTACGGGGCAGCCGCAGGCGCTGCAAGGGGACAAGCCGACCGTGATCTTTGCGCCCCACTTTATGGGACTGGATGCAGGCTGGACCGCGATCACGCAGCAATTGCCGCGCCACTTCACCACGATTTACACCAATCAGGCTAACGAGATTGCAGACGCCTGGATCTTGCAGGGGCGCAAGCGTTTCGGCAGTGCCCGTTTGTTTGGGCGAGTCGACGGCGTCAAGACCATCGTTGCTGCGCTCAAGGCGGGGGAGCCTCTGTACTTGCTGCCGGACATGAACTTTGGCCCGGAAGATTCTGTATTCGTACCGTTTTACGGTGTGCCGGCAGCAACCGTACCCTCCTTGTCACGCTTTGCCCGTCTCGCACGGGCCCAGGTGGTTCCGCTGGTCACCCGCATGACAGCGCAGGGCTATGACATTGAAATTCTGGAGCCGTGGGATAACTTTCCAACGGCGGATGCCACGGCAGACACCGCGCGCATGAACCAGAAACTGGAAACTTATATAGACACCATGCCGGCCCAGTATTACTGGGTGCACAAGCGTTTCAAGGATCGGCCTGCGGGGGAGGCGCCTCCGTACTGACGCCTTCCGGGTGGACCCACTTCCACAGCAGTTTGGAGACGTCCTCAATCCCCTGGCGCTTGGTGGCCGAAAACAGCATCACTTCACCGCCACCCGCTTGCAGCTTGGTGATGGACAGGATTTTTGCCGCCTCCGAGCGGGTGAGTTTGTCGGCCTTGGTCAGCACAATCAGGAATTTCAGGCCTTCTTCCACGCGCGGCCGAATCACTTCCAGCAATATTTCGTCCAGTTCGGTCATGCCGTGCCGGGGGTCGCACATCAGCACGATGCCCATCAGGTTCTCGCGCGACACCAGGTAGTTGGCCATCACCTGTTGCCAGCGGATTTTGTCCTGCTTAGGCACGGCGGCGTAACCATAGCCGGGCAGGTCGGTCAGCACGGCATCGGTCACGCCCTGTTTGCCCAAGGCAAATAGGTTGATGTGTTGGGTGCGCCCCGGTTTTTTGGAAGCAAATGCCAGCTGTTTTTGCTGCGTTAGCGTATTGATACAGGTGGATTTGCCCGCGTTCGAGCGGCCCACAAAGGCAATTTCAGGAACGTCCAGGGCCGGCAAAAAGTGCAATTGCGGTGCCGTGGTGAGAAATCTGGCGGTGTGCAGCCACCCGGTGGCGATGGTCGCGGCAGACTTTTCTGCTGGGGTTTTGGGAGCTTTTGTGCCAGCGGCTGCGCGTGGGTTTGTTGGGATGGTCATTGTGGAGTAAGGTAAACCCGAAGCCGCATTGTAGAATGGCGCAGTTTTGCTCCTCAGAAACCACCCCATCATGAAGTTGTTTGCTCATTTGCTCATCGCTGGCTTTGTTGCCGCATCCTCTTTCTCTGCTGTGGCCAATGAGGCTGCACCTGCCAAGTACAAGCCGGATCTGGCCAAAGGCGAGGCCACCTTCGGTGCGGTCTGTGCGGCCTGCCACGGCCCGGATGGCAATTCGATGGTGCCTGCCTATCCGAAACTCTCGGAGCAGCACGCGGAGTACCTCGTCAAGCAATTGACCGAGTTCAAATCGGACAAGCGTGCCAATGCCATCATGAAGGGCTTTGCCACCGCACTGTCCGAAGAAGACATGAAGAACGTTGCCTACTGGTTGACCACCAAGGCGGCCAAGCCCGGTTTCTCCAAGGAAAAAGAGTTGGTCACTTTGGGTGAGCGCATTTACCGCGGCGGCATTGCAGACCGCCAGATTCCCGCCTGCGCAGGTTGCCACAGCCCGAATGGCGCTGGTATCCCGGCCCAGTACCCGCGTCTGGCCGGCCAGCATTCCGACTACGCTGTGGCGCAGTTGACCGCTTTCCGTGACGGTGTGCGCAAGAACAGCGCGCAGATGACCGGTGTGGCTGCCAAGATGAACGACCGTGAAATCAAGGCCGTTTCCGACTACATCGCCGGACTGCGCTAATTTTCCAGGCCCCGTCACGGGGATGGTTTAGCCAAATTTCAAAAGGCGGGGCACTCAGGTGCCCCGCCTTTTTGTTTGTCCCTGCGCCTGCAAGGCCCACCTTGCTGTGATAGTTTGCTTCCAATGGGTCGCAAATTTGCATGCACTGTAAGAACGGCCCGCCCGAGCCGACTAATCCGCATAGAAAGGATCACTCACTATGCTTATTCCATCCCGTACTTCTGGCTTTGACCACACCGTTCCGAGCGAAATCACGCCTCAGTCGGTCTATTTGCGCCGACGCGAACTTCTCAAAGCCACTGCAACGCTGGCTGCTGGTGCTGGCTTGGCCTCCTGGGCTTCTCGTGACGCGCTGGCTCAGACGACTTGGGGCACACCACCCGGGAAACTGGTTGCACTGCGTGGCCAGCCATCGCGGGTCGAGGGCGCGCTCACGATGGAAAAAGTTACTCCCTACAAGGACGCGAGCAGCTACAACAATTTTTACGAGTTTGGGACCGACAAAGCGGACCCGGCTGCCAATGCCCACACCCTCAAGACCTCGCCCTGGAGCGTGGAAATTGAAGGCTTGGTCAAAAAGCCCGGCAAACTCAATCTGGAGGATTTGCTCAAGTTGAGCCCCATGGAAGAGCGCATCTACCGGCTGCGTTGCGTGGAGGGCTGGTCCATGGTGATTCCCTGGGTCGGTTACTCGCTGGCTGAACTAATCCGCCGGGTGGAGCCCTTGGGCAGCGCAAAGTATGTGGAGTTCGTGAGCCTGGCCGACCCCAAGACCATGCCGTTTGTCGGCTCGCGTGTGCTCGACTGGCCTTATGTAGAAGGCCTGCGGCTGGATGAGGCCATGCACCCGCTCACGTTGCTGACCTATGGCATGTATGGCGAGGTGTTGCCCAACCAGAGCGGAGCGCCGGTGCGGGTCGTGGTGCCCTGGAAGTACGGATTCAAGAGCGGCAAAAGCATTGTCAAGATTCGCTTTGTCGAAAAACAGCCGGGTACAGCATGGAACAAGGCTGCTGCCAATGAATACGGGTTTTATTCCAATGTGAATCCTTCCGTTGACCACCCCCGCTGGAGTCAGGCAACCGAGCGCCGGATCGGCGAGGACGGCCTGTTTGCCAAGAAGCGCAAGACCTTGATGTTCAATGGCTACGAGGCACAGGTCGGGCAGTTGTATGCCGGTATGGACCTGAAAAAGTTCTACTGATTTCAGCCATGCGATTGCTTTTGAACCGCTGGTTTTCCAGCGCTGGGGCCAAGCCTGTCTGGTTGGTTTTGTCGATGCTGCCGGCCCTGTGGTTAACCTGGGCCGCTTTCCAGGATTTGCTGGGTGCTAACCCGGCCGAAGCGCTGGTGCGGGCCACCGGGGACTGGACCCTGCGGGCTTTGTGCCTGGTGCTGGCGGTTACGCCGGTTCGTACCGTCTCGGGTGTTGTCGCTTTGGCGCGTATGCGGCGTATGGCCGGGCTTTTTGTGTACTTCTATGCCTCACTGCACTTACTGTCCTACGCCTGGTTTGACATGGGTTTTGAGGCGAATGACATCGCCAAAGACATCGCCAAGCGTCCGTTCATTCTGGTGGGGTTTACCGCTTTTGTGCTGCTGAGTGCCCTGGCTGGGACTTCTTTTGACCGGGCCATCAAAGCGATGGGGGGCAAGTGGTGGCGCCGGTTGCACCGTGGGGTTTACCTGGTTGCCGGGCTGGCCTTGCTGCACTTTTTCTGGATGCGCGCCGGCAAAAACAATTTTGCGGAGGTGGCGGTTTATGCCGTGCTTCTGGGAGGGTTGCTGGGGTGGCGCGTGCTGCGTACCTGGCGAAACCGCTAGCCTTACTTTGCGTTGTTGGCTGGAGGGGCGGACGGCAGATACAGTGCGCCGGTTTGTCCACACGCCGTGAGATTCAACACACAGGCGCCAAGGACTATCAGGCTGACTAGAATTTGCTTTGCTTTCAACATCAGACCATTGTAATGACCGACCTCGAATTTCTGGACCACGCGGAAGCCCTGCTCAATGCTGTGGAGGCGCGCTGCGATCAGCTCAACGACGACAGCGATGCCGATATCGATAACCAGCGCGTGGGCGGCATGGTGACCCTGGTTTTTGCGAACCGTAGCCAGATCGTCATCAATTTGCAAAAGCCGTTGCATGAGGTCTGGCTGGCCGCCAAGGCGGGCGGTTTTCACTACCGCTTTGTTGAGGGCCAATGGCAAGACACCAAGGGCCAGGGTGAGTTTTTTACCCAGCTTTCGCGCCATGCCAGCGCGCAGTCCGGCATGGATCTTTTATTTGGCGCCTGATCAGTTCTTGAACAGGTCCATGATTTTTTTCTTGTCTTCTGCCGGAGTCGGGGCAGCATGATCGCTGTTCAGCGCTTCACCGCTGCCAAGGGTTGAGACGCCTCCGCCCTTTACAAACTCCTCAAAGTACCATTCGCCGCCCACATGGGTCACGCCCTCGGGTGCCGTTGGCTCCATGACCGGCACTCCCTTGAGGGCGGTCTCCATAAAACTGATCCAGACCGGCAAGCTCAACCCGCCACCGGTTTCCTTGTCGCCTAGTTTGCGTGGCGTGTCGTAACCAATCCAGGTGACGGCAGCAATCGTTGGCTGGTAGCCGGCAAACCAGGCATCCATCGAGTCATTGGTGGTGCCGGTTTTGCCATAGACATCCGGCCGCTTCAGTGTTGCCTGCGCACGTGCGGCGGTACCGGAGCGCGTTACCTCCTGCAGCAAGCTGGTCATCAGGAAGGCGTTGCGGGGCTCAATCGTCCGCTGCGATTCATCGACCACCACAGGCGGCGTGGATACCAGCACCTTGCCGCGCTGTTCGCTCACCTTGGTGATGAGCCAGGGGTTGACCCGGTAGCCACCGTTGGCAAACACCGAATAAGCGCCGGCCATTTGCATCGGGGTCACTGAACCAGCGCCCAGGGCCATGGTGAGGTAGGGCGGGTGTTTTTCGGCCTCAAAGCCGAAGTTGGTGATCCATTCCTGGGCGTATTGGGTGCCGACGGATTGCAGAATCTGAATCGAAATCATGTTCTTGGACTTGGCCAGACCACGGCGCATGGTCATGGGGCCTTCGAATGTGCCGTCGTAGTTTTTGGGCTCCCAAGGCTGTCCACCGGTTGTGCCGGCATCAAAGAACAGCGGCGCGTCATTGATGACCGTAGAAGGTGTAAAGCCTTTTTCGAGCGCAGCGGAATAGATAAAGGGCTTGAAGCTCGAACCGGGCTGGCGCCAAGCCTGGGTCACGTGATTGAACTTGTTCTTGGCAAAGTCAAAGCCGCCAACCAAGGCATGAATGGCACCGTCGCGCGGGTCGAGCGCTACAAACGCACCTTCCACTTCCGGCAATTGGGTGATTTCCCAGCCGCCTTTGGGCATCTTGGATACACGGATGACAGCACCCTTGCGCAACTTGATATTGGGTGGTGCCTTGTCCGACAGACCGGACTGGGCCGGTTTGAGCCCTTCGCCGGTGATTTCGACTACTTCACCGGCGGCGCGCAATGCCTTGATGTGCTTGGCGTCCGCCTCCAGAACCACCGCAGACATGACATCGCCGTTGTCGGGGTGGTCGTCCAGCACATCATCGACGGTGTCTTCAATTTCCTGTTGCGCAGTCGGCAGTGCCACAAATTTCTCGGGGCCGCGGTAGATCTGGCGCCGCTCAAAGTCCATGATGCCTTTGCGCAGGGCCTTGTAGGCTGCATCTTGCTCTGCTGAGCGCACGGTGGTGAACACGTCGAGCCCGCGCGTGTAGGTCTCTTCGCCGTACTGGTTGAACATCAACTGGCGCACCATTTCAGCAAGGTACTCGGCGTGAATCTTGGCGCTGTCCTGTCCGGTGCGCACTTTGAGTTCCTGCTTTTTGGCGGTTTCAGCTTCTTGCGCGGTAATAAAGCCGTTATCCAACATGCGTTCAATGATGTACAACTGACGCGAGCGGGCTCGCTTGGGGTTGCTGATCGGGTTGTAGGCAGACGGCGCCTTGGGCAGACCTGCCAACATGGCGGCTTCCGCGATAGTGATTTCCTTCAGGGGTTTGCCAAAGTAGGTTTCGGACGCTGCGGCAAAGCCATAGGCCCGGTTACCCAGAAAAATCTGGTTCATGTAGATTTCCAGAATTTGGTCTTTTGTAAGCAAATGTTCTAGCTTGAAGGTCAGTAGGATTTCGTAAATTTTCCGGGTGAAGGTCTTCTCAGAACTTAAATAGACATTGCGGGCGACCTGCATGGTGATGGTCGAGGCACCCTGGCTCTTCGACTTGCCCACATTGGCCAGGCCAGCCCGGATCACCCCCATGTAATCCACGCCACCATGCTGATAGAAGCGTGCATCCTCAATCGCCAGGACGGCGTTGGCCATGACCTTGGGAATTTCGGCAATGGGAGTCAAGTTGCGTCGTTCCTCGCCAAATTCACCCAGAAGATCGCCTTCCACTGAGTAAACGCGCAGCGGCAACTTGGGGCGGTAGTCCGATAAATCTGAAATATCCGGCAGGTTGGGGAAGGCCACGGACAGGGCGATGGCGATCAGCAAGAGGCCGCTGAGCGCCCCAGCGAAACCCAAGCCACCGATCCACAACAAGGCCTTCACGGCCCAATGCATGGATTTCCCTGAGGCGGGTGGGCGTTTGGCGGGGGAATCAGAATTCGGGGGTGTAGATGGCATAGAAGAGGGTGATTGGTCGCCTGCACATTATAAAAATGCATGTAAAGTGCGGGTTGTCGAAGAATTACATATTGTGGAGACCTTCAAGGCCAGACCGTGCACCGGGTTGGCGGGGGCCTCCGGCAACGTGAGATTTCGTCAGCTTTTGGCAACGCTTGTCGCCGGCAAAAAGTCAAAAAACCTTTGCCGGACAATGGGCTTACTGATAGCATTGAAGTGATTTCTTAAGTTGGATCGGTGTTTTGCCGGTCTATTTCGGGGGACTGTTTTGATCTCATTGGGGTCGCTCTTTAGTCGTCAACCGGCGCCTTTGCTTGGACTTGACGTTAGCACGTCCGGCGTCAAACTGGTCGAGTTGGGTCTGGATAAGGCCGGCAATCTGGTGCTTGAACGTTGCGCCATCGAGCCGCTTGAGCGGGGCTGGGTGACCGATGGAACCATTGAGAAATTTGACGAGGTGGCCGAGGCTATCAAGCGTCTGATCAAGAAAAGTGGCACCAAGACCCGGAATGTGGCCATGGCGCTTCCCCCGTCGGCTGTGATTACCAAGAAGATCATTTTGCCCGGCGGCATGACTGATAACGAGTTGGAACTGCAGGTTGAAACCGAAGCCAATCAGTACATTCCGTTCCCCCTGGATGAAGTGAGTCTCGATTTTTGCGTCATCGGCCCTAGCCCGACCTCGGCAGGCGATGTCGAGGTGTTGATTGCGGCATCGCGCCGCGAGAAGGTGCAAGACGTTCAAGGTCTGGCGGAGGCCGCGGGCCTGATTCCGGTGGTGGTGGACATTGAGTCGTATGCATCACGTGCCGCAACCTACCGCCTGATCGAAAACCTGCCGGAGCAAGGCAAGGGCCATATCGTTGCCCTGTTTGAATTAGGCTCGCTCACCACCAGCATGCAGGTGATGCGCGATGAAGAGGTACTCTACGATCGCGACCAGGCCTTTGGCGGAGTGCAACTGACCCAGCAGATCGTGCGCCAGTATGGTTTCTCAGCGGAAGAGGCTGAGACCAAAAAGCGCAGTGGCGAATTGCCTGACGATTACGAGTCTGCGGTATTGAATCCATTCATTGAGACCATGGTGCAAGAACTCGCCCGTGCGCTCCAGTTCTTTTTTACCAGCACGCCGCACAACAAGGTGGACTACATCATGTTGGCCGGTGGTTCCGCTGCGTTGCCTGGCCTGACCGCGGCGGTAACGCAACACACCTCTTACCCCTGCACCTTGCTCAACCCGTTTGATGGCATGGAAATTGGCGACGGGGTACGCCTGAAAAAGATGACCCGTGAGGCGCCGTCCTACTTGACCGCCTGTGGCTTGGCGCTGCGGAGGTTTACCCAGTGATTCTGATTAACTTACTGCCGCACCGGGAGACGGCCCGCAAACGGCGTCGGGATATCTTCAATATCTCCGTTGCTGCCTCAGCACTGCTGGGGGGTATTGTTGCTGGTGCAATCTATTTGTGGTTTGGCTCCGAGATTTCATCGCAGCAGAATTCGAACCAAATTCTGACTGCTGAGATCACCAAGTTGGAAGGCCAGATCAAGGAAATCGCCGGCCTTGAAGATGAAATCGCCGCTTTGAAGGCGCGTCAGCAAGCGGTGGAAGACTTGCAGTCAGACCGCAATTTGCCTGTCCACCTCCTGACGGAATTGGTGAAGCAACTGCCGGATGGTGTCTTCGTTTCCAAGATGGTTCAGGTCGACCAAGTTGTGACGCTGACGGGTACTGCGCAATCCAATGAGCGTGTATCCGAGTTACTTCGTAATCTGGGTAACAACACCCCGTGGTTCAGTAAGCCGGAGCTGATTGAGATTGTGGCGGGCTCCCTGACGCTGGCCACCAAGGAACAAAAGCGGGTTTCCAATTTCGTGATCAAGGTTCGACTGGTGCGTGCCAGCGAGGCTGAGAAGGCCGGCGCTGCGGGAAGCGCGGCCTCGGCGCCGGCTTCTGCCGCGTCTACCCCTGCAAAGCAATAATGGATCGCCATGGCTACTAAAACATCCATTTCGATTGACTTCAAGGCGCTGCAGGAACGGCTGAACAATCAGTTCAAAGATCTGGATCCGCGCGATCCGTCGGCCTGGCCTGCTGTTCCCCGATACGGCGTATGTGTGCTGACCACGTTGGTGGTCATCATCGTCCTCTGGTTTTCCTGGCTGAGCGGTGTTCAGGACACTTTGCTGGAAGAGCAGGCGAAGGAACTCAAGCTGCGCGACGACTACAAAGTGAAATTGGGCAAAGCTGTTAATCTGGAAGTGCTGAAGAAGCAGCGTGAACAGGTTCAGCAATACGTGACCCAACTGGAAAAGCAATTGCCCAGCAAGGCGGAGATGGATGCTTTGCTGTCGGACATCAACCAGGCCGGCTTGGGTCGTAGTCTGCAATTCGATTTATTCCGTCCCGGTCAGGTCGCGGTGAAAGAGTATTACGCCGAGTTGCCCATCACCCTGAAAGTTACCGGGCGCTATCACGATATTGGCGCGTTTGCGTCGGACATTGCAAACTTGTCGCGCATTGTTACCTTGAACAATCTGTCGGTTTCGCCAAAGCCGGACGGTGCTCTGATGATGGACGCCACCGCAAAAACCTTCCGCTATCTTGATCCGGAAGAAGTGTTGGCACAGCGCAAGGCCTCAGCGCCCAAGAAAAAATGAAGCGCACTTTACTACCCCTACTTTTGTTGCTGACGGCTGTGCTGGCAGGCTGCGGCTCTTCCAAAGAGGATGACGTGCGCGCCTGGATGGTGCAGGAACGCAACCAGACCAAGCCCCGCGTTCCCCCAATTCAGGCGCCCAAGCAGTTTATTCCTGAGCAGTATTCCAATATCACTGCGATAGACCCCTTTAGCAACCAGAAGTTGACGCAGGCGCTCAAGCGCGATTCGTCTCAACTGGCATCCAACGCCGCGCTGGTCGCTCCGGAGTTGGCACGCAGAAAAGAGGCGCTGGAGGCCTATCCGCTGGACACGATGACGCTGGTGGGTAGCATCATCAAGGCAGGGCAGCCGGTGGCACTGGTCAAGGTGGACAAGTTGCTGTACCAGGTGAAGCTGGGTAACTATCTGGGTCTCAATTTTGGTCGTGTCACGAAAATCAATGAAACGGAAGTCGTCCTTCGGGAAATTGTCCAGGATGCGGTCGGCGAGTGGATTGAACGCGTTGCAACACTCCAGTTGCAAGAGGGGGCCAAATGATTGCTAGAAATTTTGGGTTAGGGTCTTACATGTGGCGTCGTTTTGTATTTGTTCTTTCACTGCTCACCTTTGCTTCGCTGGCCCATGCGCAAAATGCCATTGAATCCGTCACGGGTTCCATGCAGGGTGGCGTCGAATATGTGCGTATCGATTTGTCCAAGGCTTTGGGCGCTGTTCCCACCGGCTTTACGATCCAATCTCCAGCGCGTATTGCTCTCGATTTCCCCGGTATTTCCAATGCTATGGGCCGCTCCTCGGTGGAAGTGAACGAAGGCAATCTGAAATCAATCAGCGTAGTGCAGGCCGGAGAGCGTACCCGGGTGGTTCTGAACCTCAAGCAACCCACGACCTACAAGACCGAAATCAGCGGAAAGTCCTTGCTGGTCATGCTCGACTCCACCAGCGCAACTGGAGTTGGCACGCCTGCTCCATCTGTCTTTGCCGAACGGCAGACACGCGATGTGCAGGCCTTGAAGGATGTGGACTTCCGGCGCTCGGCCGATGGCGCGGGTCGCGTGGTCGTGACCCTGCCCAACAACAACACGGGTGTCGATATCCGTCAGCAAGGCAAGTCGCTGGTGGTGGACTTCATGAAGTCTTCGCTGTCTGAAGGTCTGCGCCGCAGGATGGATGTAGCCGATTTTGGTACGCCCGTGAAGAGCGTCACCACCACCCAGACCGGTGACCGTGTGCGCATGGTGATTGAGCCGCAGGGTCTTTGGGAACACTCGGCTTACCAAAACGATGAGCAGTTTGTGGTCGAAGTGAAAGAGGTTAAGACAGACCCCAAGAAGCTGACCCAAGGCATCGGCTATAACGGCCAGAAACTGTCGCTGAACTTCCAGAGCATTGAAGTTCGCTCCTTGCTGCAGGTGATTGCCGACTTCACCAACTTCAATATCGTCACGTCCGACAGCGTCAGCGGCTCGGTCACCCTGCGCCTGCAAGACGTGCCGTGGGATCAGGCACTTGACATCATTTTGCAGGCCAAGAACCTGGGCATGCGCAAGAGCGGTAACGTCATTTGGGTTGCTCCCAAAGATGAGATCGCGACCAAGGAAAAGCTGGACCTGGAATCCATGACGGCGGTGCAAAACCTGGAGCCGGTCAAGACCCAGTCCTTCCAGATTAACTTTGCCAAGGCCTCCGAAATTGCTACCCAAATTTCAGGTGGCGGCGTTGGTGCTGCGCCAGCGGCAGGATCCGCACGCATTTTGAGCACCCGCGGTAGCGTTATTGCGGAGCCACGCACCAACCAACTGTTTGTGACCGATATTCCCAGTCGCCTGGAGCAAATTCAAGAACTAATTACCAAGCTGGACGTTGCAGTGCGCCAGGTTGTGATCGAAGCGCGCATTGTTGAAGCGTCAGATACCTTTAGCAAGGCATTGGGCGTCCGTCTGGGTGGTTCCGATTTGCGCGCCCAAAGTGGCGGCGATGGCGGCTACCAGATTGCTGGCAATGACCGCATCGCGTTTGGCACCAGTTATGGCAACGCTGTAGCCAGCAGTGGCGCAGGCGGCACCGTCAACCAGACTCTGAGTGCAGTGAACTTGCCCGTGAGTGGCGCGGCAGGCACCTTCGCGCTGTCCATCTTTAACGCTTCGGCAAACCGCTTCCTGAACCTGGAAATTTCCGCGATGGAGTCCGATGGCAAGGGTAAAGTGATCTCCAGCCCGCGTGTGGTGACCGCCGACCAGACCAAGGCGCTGATTGAGCAAGGTACCGAATTGCCCTATCAGGTGGCTTCGTCCAGTGGCGCAACCTCCATTCAGTTCCGCAAGGCCAACTTGAAACTGGAAGTGACCCCGCAAATCACTCCCGAAGGCAGCATCATCCTGACGCTTGATGTCAACAAAGACACGGTCGGCCAACTGACTCCCGGTGGCTATGCCATTGACACCAAGCACATCCAGACCCAGGCCTTGATTGAGAACGGCGGCACCATCGTGATCGGCGGTATCTTCACTGAAGACCAGACCGACGTGGTCGACAAGGTCCCGTTCTTTGGTGACTTGCCGGTGGTGGGTGCTTTGTTCAAGCGGACGTCCAAGGGTTCCAACAAGAAAGAAATGCTGGTGTTCATCACGCCGCGAGTTTTGGCCGACCGTAGCGGGTCGAACTGAATATGAACAGCATGAACAGGGTTTCAAAGATGTCCATATATAAGGTAATCAGTGGTTTGGTGTTGGCTGCATTTTTGACAGCCTGTGGCGGTGGTGGTGGCAGCAGTGGTAGCAGCAGCTCCTCTACTGGCTCAAGTTCAGGAACGTCTTCCAGTTCTGGTGGCTCGAGTTCAGGTACAACGACTGCAGCTGCTCCCACAATTACAGTTTCTATCCGCGACAGTGTTCCCACCACGGTGACGACTATCGGGACATCGGGTACCTATACGGCGAGAGCTGTTTTGGTGGATGGTGCTGGCAGTGCAATTTCGGGTAAGTTGGTCACTTTCAGCGTAAATTCGGCATTGGCGACATTGGCTTCAACAACGGCGTTAACGGATAGCTCCGGTGTTGCAAATGTAGGAATTGCCCCCGCGGCAGGTACCCCGAGCGGCGCGGCAACGCTATCCGCATCCGCTGTTGTTTCGTCTTCTAGTGTTACTGGTACAACTGATTTCGCCTCAACAGGCGGTGGTACTTCGACAGGTGGCGGAGGACCATCCGCGTCAACTATTCAGGCCTTGATTACAGACTCCTCTGGAAGTTCCGTGACTGCTATTGGTTCCAGCGGCTATTTCGCTAAGGCCATCGTACGGGACGGGAATAATGTCGGTATTTCTGGAAGGTTAGTTAACTTTAGCCTGAACTCGAATTTGGCTTCTCTGTCGTCTACAACTGCGTTAACAGATTCAAGCGGTGTGGCCACTGTAGGAATTTCATCAGCGGTTGGCTCATCGGCAGGAGCAGCAACGCTTACTGTTAACGCTACGGTTTCCAATGCAAGTTTGAGTACCTCGACGGATTTTGCCTATTCAGGTGCTGCCATTACTTTGCCTTCGTTTAATGCGGGCGGAGTTACATCTCTATTGTCCGGAGGAAACGCCGCACTTTCAGTTACTGCGTATATAGGTGGAGTTCTTGCAGGAGCTACGCCAGTTAATGTTACGTTAACTGCTTCTTGCGGAACAATTAATGGCTCTAGTGGTTCGGCGGGTGTAACCACAAATGGAAGTGGGGTTGCTTCTGCAAATTACAGTGCCATTCAAACTGACGGTACGCCTTGTTCGGGGGCGGTTACTTTGAATGCAGCGAGTGGTTCCGCAAGCGCCTCTCCACTGACCATCACGGTGGCTGCGCCGTCGGCCGCTTCTGTTGCCTTTGTGTCAGCTACGCTTCCAAGCGTTTATGTTAGTGGCTCTGGCGCACCCACTGATTCCGTGTTGACTTTCAAGGTACTCACAAATACCGGGTCGGCATCGCAAAGTACGCCAGTGACGTTTACGGTACCTTTAAATCCGGGTGGGGTTACGTTGTCTGCAGGTTCCGGAACAACTGATAACGCTGGATTGGTGACGGTAAAAATTTCGTCAGGAACGATTCCAGGTCCGCTTAAGGTCAAGGCGGAAATTGCAGGTGGAGCCTTTGCCGAATCGCAGAATCTTACGGTCGCCTCGGGGCCACCCTCTCAGCGTTACTTAAGTGTTTCAGTTTCTACATTTAATGTAGAAGGTCAAAGCATCGATGGAACAAATACAACGGTTACAGTGCGCGCTGCGGATAGGCAAGGCAATCCTGTTCAAGATGGCACAGTTATTAACTTCACCTCAAATGGTGGCCAAATTGCGCCAAGTTGTGCGACTTCGAGAGTCAATGGTATTGCCCAATGTTCGGTGATTTGGCAAAGCCAAAATCCGCGTCCGGCAAATGGTCGTGTCGCGGTGCTTGCTTATGCTGTTGGAACCAAGGACTATCTAGATTTGAATGGAAACAATACCTACGACACAGGTGACACGCTTGTTCAAATGGGAAATCCGTATCGCGATGACAATGAAAATGGAACGTATGCAGCTAACGATGACCGATTCTTCCTTTCTTTAGGAGGGACTGGTGCTTGTTCTGGAAGTGGAGAACCTGCGCCGGCTATACAAGCCACGTGTGATACGAATCTAGCAACTATTGTGCGTCAGCAAGTAATTGTTTTGAATTCTGCCAGTCAGCATGAACCGCTAAATCCAGTTATCAACGGGCACAGTTCGTTTAGTTTTAATTTATACAGTTTGCAGAGTATTTATTCGGGGGCTGGAGTCTTCATTCCCATGCCTGCAGGGACTACGATAACTGCTGCTCCCATAACCAACACGTCGACATGTAAAGTGAATAGCGTTACGAATAGTACGATTGCGAATATTTCTCCAAGGGTTGTAACAACTGGCGTCTACCCAAATTTGTCGACTCCGCACGCGGTGACTCTTGAGTCCTGTGTCGCTAACGATCTAATTGAAGTAACCGTAACCACTCCTAGTGGCTTGGCGACCAGTACTATCGTGCAACTTCTTTGATATTCAGCCTTGTCGGTCTTCCCGGTTCCGGGAAGACCACCGTCGGGCGGCAACTTGCCCGGCGGCTTCACCTTCCGTTTGTTGATTCAGACCACGAGATTGAGGTCCGGATCGGTTGTTCCATTCGCGAATTCTTTGAGCGCGAAGGGGAGGCCCGCTTTCGGGATATTGAAGAAGACGTGCTGGATTCTTTAACCCAAGGAACTCCCAAGGTTCTCTCGACCGGTGGCGGGGCCGTGTTGCGGCCGAATAACCGCTTGCATTTGGGTGAACGCGGGCGCGTGGTTTATTTGAAATCGTCGCCCGAGGAGCTTTTTCGTCGCCTACGGCACGACACCAACCGGCCGTTGCTGCAGGTTGCAGACCCTTTGCTCAAACTTAAAAACCTGTTTGCCGAGCGCGATCCGCTGTACCGGGAAGTCGCGCACTTTGTGCTGGAAACGGGGCGTCCGTCGGTTTCCACGCTGGTCAACATGATCGTGATGCAACTGGAACTGTCCGGCGATCTGCCAAAGCCTGAGCCCGCCGCCTGAAGCCATCCCGTCAAAGGCTCTAAACTTGGGGCGATGACACCGACACCCATTCAAACCGTTTCCATTGACCTCGGGGAACGCAGTTACGCCATTTACATTGGTTCCGCGTTGATCGCGCATGAAGCGATGTTTGCCGATTTGCCGCGCGCCACTTCGGTACTGATCGTCAGCAACGAAACCGTCGCCCCTCTGTATGCCCAGCAACTCGCTACGGCCTTGCAGAAGAAGTTTTCCAAGGTGCTGACGCTGGCTTTGCCCGATGGCGAAGTGCACAAGAACTGGGAAACGCTCAACCTGATTTTTGATGCGCTGTTGCAAAACGGCTGCGATCGCAAATGCCTGATGGTGGCGCTGGGCGGTGGCGTGGTGGGCGACATGACTGGCTATGCCGCTGCCAGCTTTATGCGCGGCGTGCCGTTTGTGCAGGTCCCGACTACGCTGCTGTCGCAGGTGGACTCCTCGGTGGGCGGGAAAACCGGCATCAACCACCCGCTGGGCAAAAACATGATCGGTGCGTTTTATCAGCCGCTGCGGGTGATTTGTGATTTGGATACGCTGAAAACGCTGCCCGACCGGGAACTTAGCGCGGGTCTGGCGGAAGTAATCAAGTACGGCCCGATTGCCGACTTGCAGTTCATGGGCTGGCTGGAGCAAAACATGGATTTGCTGTTGGCACGCGATGTGACGGCGCTGGCCCACGCCGTGCGGCGCAGTTGCGAGATCAAGGCCTGGGTCGTGGCGCAGGATGAGCGCGAAGGCGGGCTGCGCGCCATTCTGAATTTTGGCCACACCTTTGGCCACGCCATTGAGGCGGGTATGGGCTATGGGCGTTGGCTGCATGGCGAGGCGGTGGGCTGCGGAATGGTGATGGCTGCGCGGCTGTCTCAGCAATTGGGGCTGGTAGACGAAGCGTTTGTGCAACGCCTAAAGACCTTGACCGTGCGGGCCGGTTTGCCGGTGGTGGGGCCCGTGCTGGATGCACAAGACAACGCAGGGCGCTATCTTGAATTGATGCGCTTAGACAAAAAGTCGGATGCCGGAGAAATCAAGTTTGTGCTGATCGACGGCCCGTCCAAGGCAACCGTGCGGGGTGCCCCCGATGCGCTGGTGCGCAGTGTGATTGACGCATGCTGCCAACCGTAGGCGAGCCCGTTGCGGGCACGGGCGGTCTGGCGTTGTACGCCTGTGACCCCGCCTACAGCCGAGGGCGGCGCATCGACGAGCCGCCGGCGACTACGCGCACCGCGTTTCAGCGCGACCGCGATCGCATCGTGCACTCCACCGCATTCCGCCGGTTGGTGTACAAGACCCAAGTCTTTCTGAACCACGAAGGCGACTTGTTTCGCACGCGCCTGACCCACTCCTTGGAAGTCGCCCAACTCGGGCGCAGCATTGCACGCTCACTGCACCTGAACGAAGACCTGGTAGAGGCGATTGCGCTGGCGCACGACCTCGGCCACACGCCGTTTGGCCATGCAGGGCAAGAGGCATTGCACGAATGCATGGCCGATTACGGCGGGTTTGAGCACAACCTGCAAAGTTTGCGCGTGGTGGATTTGCTGGAAGAGCGCTACCCGTTGTTCGACGGGCTCAACCTGTGCTTTGAAACCCGCGAGGGCATTCTCAAACACTGCTCACGCACCAACGCGCAACTGCTGGAAGCGGCAGAGCACGCCTACGCCGATGGGCAAGGCGGCGTGGGGCGGCGGTTTCTGGATAGCCAACGCCCCAGCCTGGAGGCGCAACTGTGCAACCTCGCCGATGAAATCGCCTACAACGCCCACGACATTGACGATGGCATCCGCTCAGGGCTGATCAGCCTGGAGCAGGTGCGCGAGGTCCGGTTGTTTCGTGGCTTTTGTGATCAGGCGATGCAGGACCACGCGCACTTGCGCAACAGTGGTCAGGCAAGGCGCCTGATGTACGAAAGCATCCGGCTGATGCTGAGTGAACAGGTGTTTGATGTGATCCGGGCTACGCGCGCTGCAATTGCGGAGGCCGGTGTAGCCACGCTGGCTGATGTGCGTCGCTGCGAGCCGCTGATAGTTTTTAGCGAAGGCATGCGCCAGCAATCGGCAGAACTCAAGCGCTTTTTGTTTGCGCACCTGTACCGGCATACGCAGGTGGTGCAGACGATGGATCAGGCCAAGACCGTGGTGCAGGAACTCTTTACGCTGTATTGCGAAGCACCGCACGAAATGCAGGCGGGCTTTGCACTGCGCTCGCAGTCAACGCAGGTCTCCACCTGGAACGCCGGGCCGGCGCTGCAACGCAGCGTGGCCGACTATATTGCCGGCATGACCGATCGGTTTGCCTCCCGTGAACACCATCGCCTGACCGGTCGGCGCCTGCTGCAAACCAACGGCTAGCCTGCCCCAGTCTCAACACCCACTCAGCCTATGAATCAAGAATTGTCCCAACGGGATGCCATCGTGGTGGAAGACACGCGCCGTTGGGTGCAACGCGCCGTGATCGGGCTGAACCTGTGTCCGTTCGCCAAGTCGGTGGAAGTTAAAGGGCAGGTGCGCTATGTCATCAGCCATGCGCAGCGCGCCAAGGCGATGCTGCTGGACCTGAAGCGAGAACTCCAGCATCTGGTGGAAACTGCCCCCGCTCAACTGGACACCACCATGTTGATCGCACCCGATGGGTTCGCTGATTTTCTGGAGTTCAACGAATTGCTGGAGCGGGCCGACCAGTTGCTGGTGGACCTGGACCTGGATGGCGTTCTGCAAATTGCCAGCCTGCACCCGCACTACCAGTTTGCCGATACCGATCCCG